>Ga0256835_1000070_pt1 | contig 84081 bp, 79 predicted proteins | sample PIR30metaG_FD_185972 | JGI IMG/M metagenome (GOLD analysis project Ga0256835, IMG submission 185972) | Hydrothermal vent microbial communities from East Pacific Rise, Pacific Ocean - PIR-30 | ecosystem: Environmental > Aquatic > Marine > Hydrothermal vents | place: Pacific Ocean: East Pacific...
CTTGAAGAAGATTACTTTACAATTAAGATGGGTAAAAAGAAACTTATTGTTGGGATAAAAAGAGATATTACCTCTGAAAGGGATGCTTTTGAAAAACTAAAAGAAAGCAAAAGTAAATATAAAGAGACAGCTACCCTATTCAGATTAATAGCTGATAATAGCTCTGACTTTATATGGGCTAAAAACAAAGAGGGGAAATATATATTTGTAAACAAAGCTTATGCAAAAATTCTTTTTGGCTCAGAAGATACAACAGAGCCAATTGGAAAAGATGATAACTATTATTGTGAAAAGATAAGGACTGAAAGACCTGATAGAGAGGATTGGTACACTTTTTGCGGAGAAACGGAAGAATATGATAAAAAGGTTATCAAAGAGAAGAAAGCGATAATGTATGAGCTTGAAGGTTATATAAGAGGCGAGCATTTTATTTTTAATGTTTCCAGTGCTCCTCTTTTTGATGAAAATGGTAATGTTATTGGACTTGTGGGAAGCGGCAGGGATATTACCAAAGAAAAACTTCTTGAGAAAGAAAAAAAGGCGATAGAAGAAGAGCATAAAAGGTTGGCAATGGTTATAGAACAATCCACTGAATCTGTTATGATAGCGGATGTTAATGGGAATTTATTATATGTGAATCCTGCATTTGAAAATAACACAGGGTATAAGGCTGATGAAATTTTAGGTAAAAATCCGAGATTTTTGCAGAGTGGTGCCCATTCGAAAAAGTTTTACAAGAAATTATGGAATACTATTTTATCCGGAAAAACATGGACTGGAACTTTCCAGAATAGGAAAAAAGATGGTTCGATATTTTATGAAAGTGCTATAATTGTGCCTATCTTTGATGAAAATGGGCAAATTCAGTTTTTTGCCGGTTTGAAGCGGGATATAACCAATGAAAAAGTTTTAAGGGATCAATTGGCACAGGCGCAAAAAATGGAGGCTGTTGGAACTCTTACGGGAGGAATAGCCCACGATTTTAATAATTTTCTTACTGTAATAAATGGATATGCTGATTTGTTATTAATGAAAGGTAAAAAAAATGATCCTAATTATAAAATATACAAAGAGATAAAAGCTGTCGGGGAAAAATCGGTAAAACTTGTCAGACAGCTTCTTGCTTTCAGTAGAAAACAAATTTACTCTCCGGAAATCATAAATATTAACACACTAATAACAAATTTAAGAAAAATGCTTACCCGTTTGATTAGTGAAGATATCTCTGTTTCTTTGAAATTATCACCGGATATTCGCCTTATAAAAGCTGATCCGGGACAGATAGAGCAAATTCTTATAAACCTTGTCGTGAATGCACGGGATGCGATTCAGGAGGGAAGCAGCAAAGAGAGAAGAATAACGATTGAAACAAAAAACATTGATGTGGATAGGAATTTTGCAGAGCTTCACGGAGGGAAAAACCCCGGTAATTATGTTGTTATTTCTGTGAGTGATACCGGGAGTGGTATCGATAAGGAAAATTTGAAAAAGATTTTTGATCCATTTTTTACCACAAAAGAAAAGGGAAAAGGAACAGGGTTGGGACTTTCAACTGTTTATGGGATTATTAAACAAAATGAAGGTTTTATAAGTGTGTACAGTGAAAAAGGAGAGGGAACTGTTTTTAATATATATTGGCCGGCTACTGACGAAATTGAAGAGAGTGAGGAAGAAGTAATGGCTCCCGAACAAATTGAAGGAGGAAATGAGACAATTCTTTTGGTAGAAGATAATGAGGATGTTTTAAAGTTTGCGAAAAATGGCCTTTCAGAATATGGCTATAATATAATAGCTTTACTGAATCCTTTGGATGTTATTCCTCTGCTTAAAAATAGTAATATAGCACCGGATCTTATGATAACCGATATTATTATGCCGGGAATAAATGGAAGAGAACTTGCGGATAAAGTCAGGGAAATTTATCCTGACATAAAAGTTATTTATACCTCTGGCTACACGGATGATTATATAGTTAAAAAAGGTATAATTGAGAAAAAGGTAAACTTTCTGGATAAACCTTATACAATCAGGGAACTTGCCCAATTTGTAAGAACTGTTCTGGATAATTGATTTAAAATCTCATTGACAAAACCATCTCAGCTAACATAAAATAGGGTAATTCAGGGAGGACAGGTGAAAACTGAGAAATTTGTTCTTGATAATGGATTTGAAACTTTGTTTTTAAAAAGGAATTACAGTGCGGGTATCAGTATTCAGCTCTGGGTTAAAGCGGGTTCAAGGAATGAGATACCTGGAATTACCGGCATTTCCCATATGTTAGAGCATATGATGTTCAAAGGTTCAAAAAAGTATGGCCCTCAGGAGCATGCTCAATTGGTTCAGGCTAACGGAGGAGAGCTTAATGCTTTTACAAGCAATGACAGGACAGTATATTATGATAATCTCCCTCCGGAAAAACTGTCACTTGGTCTTGTTCTTGAGTCTGATAGATTTCTCAGGCTTTCCCTTGATGAAAAAGAGTTCCAAACCGAAAGGCAGGTTGTTTATGAAGAGAGAAAGATGAGAACCGATAATTCTCCCTATGGAAAAGCTATGGAAATGCTTTTTGCTCTAACCTTTATAGCCCATCCTTACCATTGGCCTGTGATAGGGTGGGAGAGTGATATCCTTTCATGGACCATTGAAGATTTGAGAGCCTATTATAAAAAATTTTACAGTCCTGAAAATGTTTTTTTGATAATCGCAGGAAATTTTGATAGGGAAAAGGCAAGATTATTGGTGGAAAAAAAGTTCGGAAAGTGGAAAAAAATTGAACTTGATAATTTGAGAATTCCAAAAGAGCCTGAGCAGAATGGAGAAAGATTTACAGAGCTTAAAATGAGAGTGGAGTTACCTTTTGTATTTTCCGCATATAGAACCCCTCCTTATGGTTCCAGGGAGGCTCTTGTTTTTGATATTGCGGAAAGAATTCTCTCCGGGGGGGAAAGTTCAAGAATTTACAGAAAACTCGTTTATGATACCCAGCTTGCGTTAAGTGCGGGAGGAGGTGTCTATTCATTTCTGGATTATGGGCTTTTTTTTGTTTACGGAATTTTAAATAGAGGGAAAGATTTTAATTCAATGAAGAGGGCCCTTTTTGAGGAAGTGGAAGGTTTTTTTTCTGGGGTAATAAAGGAAGAAGAGTTGGAAAAAGCTAAAAATCAATTAAAGGCAGAACTTGTTAAATCCACTGAAAAAACTTTTTCTCACGGAATGTTGGTGGGTGAGAGTTATTTTTATACGGGGAATCCCGATTTTTATTTGAAAAAAGCTACTCTCTATGATTCCATAACTTTAAATGATTTTAAAGAGGTAGGAGAGAAATTTATTTCTGAGATTAAAAGAAATACTGTTGTTATTAAACCAGAGGGAAAAAGATGAAAAAGAATGATATTTTCGGGAAAATAGATTTTTTTGATAACAATGGTTTAAAAGGAGCTGTTGTAAAGAGAGGAGGACTCGGAAGTATATCCATAAGTTTAATGATAAAAGGGGGAGATGAGCTTAACCCTCTTGGAAAAGGAGGTCTTTCAAATCTTTTTGCCACGATGATGTCAAAGGGTACTAAAAAGTTTAGCTCTCTTGAAATAGCGGAAAAGCTTGATTTTTTTGGTGCTGATTTTTCTTTTAAAGCTGATAAGGATTCAATAATTTTTAGCTTCTGGTTTTTAAAAGAGCATTTTGATAAAATTTTCCCTCTTATAGAGGAAATTTTCTTTTCTCCCACTTTTCCTGAAGATGAACTAAATAGAGAAAAATTGAAATCAGTATCTTCCCTTTATCAGATGGTAGATTCTCCTTCAGCTCTTGCATCTTATATTTTTACCATGAATATTTATTCAGCACATCCCTATGGCAATCTCCCGACTCCTGAGTCAATTTCAAAAATAACACGAGGTGAAATTGTAAACCTCTATGAAAATATTTTTAAGAAAAATCTTTTGTATCTTGTGGTTTCTGGTGATCTTAACGCAAAGATTGAGGCAAAGTTACTAAAACTTTTTGACAAATTACCTTCCGGTGGAGAGGAAAAAAAGGTCGAAAAGGCTATGTACAGGGGGAAAAAATTTATTTTTTTTGACAAGCCGGATTCTACCCAATCTCAAATAAGATTGGGTTTTGAAGGCCTCCCGAGAGAAACGGATAGATACGAGGTTATAAATTTAATGAATTATATTCTTGGTGGAGGCGGTTTTTCTTCAAGATTGCTTCTTAAGGTAAGGACTGAAGCGGGACTTACATATTCCACCTCATCATCTTTTGATTCATACAAAAACGGAGGGAGTTTCAGAGTTTCAAGTTTTTCCAAAACAGAGACAACAGTTGATGCAATTATTTTAACCGAAAATGTTTTAAGTGAATTTATTGAGAAAGGAGCAAAGGATAAGGAACTTAAGGATGCAAAATCTTTTTATGTGGGGAATTTAACCCTTTCCCTTGAAACTCCTCTTGATGTTGCTGGAAAATTGATGTTTGCAGAAAGATATAATCTGGGGAATGATTTTGTTTTTAAAGAGAGAGAGACTTACAAAAGGGTTAAGCTTAGTGAGGTGAATCTGTTTGCAAAAAAATATCTTTCTTCCAAAAATAGACTTCTTGTTATTGTTGGAAATTTCAGTAAGATAAAAAATCAATTAAAAAAACTTGAGAATTACGGAAAAGTATCCGTAATTGAAAAACTTTTTTAAAATGATAGAAATAGAAATTCCGGGATCTGGTATTTTAAAAATAAAATATTTTGTAATGGATTATAATGGAACTCTTGCCACGGATGGGAAATTAATAGCAGGGCTAAAGGAATTATTAAACAAACTTGCGAAGTATGTTGAAATTCATATAATAACTGCCGATACTTTTGGAATGGCAGGGGAAGAGTTAAAAGGGGTGAACTGTAAATTGGAGATTTTACCTTCCGAAAATCAGATGGAAGCTAAAAGAGATTATATAAAAAAACTTGGTAAAGAGTTTTGTGTGGCTTTTGGAAATGGGAAAAATGATAGTTTAATGGTGAAAGAAGCTAAACTGGGAATTTCTATTTTGGGGGAAGAGGGTACTTATAAAGATACTTTAATGAATTCTAATCTTTTTTTTAAAAGTATTATTGATGCTCTCAGTTTTTTTATTGAGAAAAGGCGTTTGATTGCAACTTTAAGGTCTTAGGGAACAAAAATCCGTCAATTCCGTTAATCTCTTACTATTTAATTCGGAGGATAATAATGCGAAAAAAAATCGGAATTCTTTTTTCTCTTGTTCTTATAATTTTTACTTTTTATCTTAATGCAAATAGTGTCATAATAAAATTAAAGAAAACGGATGTACCTCCACGAATAGATGGTGTTCTGGATGATTCAGTATGGAAAAGTGCATTTAAAGCCGATGATTTTAAAACATTTAAACCTGACTTCGGGAAAACTCCCCATAAAAGAACTGTTTTTTATATGGCCTATGATTCTCATAATATATATTTTGCCATAAAGGCATACGATGATCCTCAGGAAATAAAGACATCATTAAAAAAGAGGGACAATATTTTTGATGATGACTGGGTGGGGATTTTGCTTGATACTTTTAATAATAATCAAAAGGCATATGTGTTTTTCCTCAACCCTTCCGGGATTCAGGGGGATGGAACAATAGGATCTGATGGGAAAATGAATGAGACACAGGATTTTGTCTGGTATGGAGCAGGAAAGATTGATGATAAAGGGTATACATTAGAGTTTAAAATACCCCTTAAAAGTTTGAGATTTCCAAAAGGCAAAAAAATCATTATGAAAGTCGGGGTATTCAGAAATATTACGAGATTTTCCGAAAATATGAGCTTTCCTCCCTTTTATCCGAATAAGGGAAGCCTTATATCACAGGCTGCTCAGGTTGAACTTGAAGGGTTGAAGTATAAAAGAGTTTTTGAGGTTTTACCAGCAGTGGTTCACAATAGCAGTAGTGAAATTGAGGGAGGAATTTTAAAGCCTAAGGAAAAGAATACTGATTTTGGTATTACGACAAAATTCGGAATAACCTCTGATATCACGATGGATGCAACATACAATCCTGACTTCAGTCAGGTTGAGGCAGATGCCGGTCAGATTGATATTAACTTAAGATATGAACTTTTTTACCCTGAAAAAAGACCATTTTTTCAGGAAGGAAGTGAGTTTTTTGAATTTGCGGGAAATACTGAAAATGCACCTCTGATGTCAGTGGTTCATACAAGAAGGATTATAAGCCCGATTTACGGAATAAAACTAAATGGTAAGCTGGGAAGAAAGGATACATTTTTGGGTTTGTTTGCAAAGGATAATATTGAAAGTGGGGAGGAAACATTAAACCCGTATTTCTCAATATTCAGGTATATTCATTCATTTAAGGATGACTCTTATGTGGGGGGATTTGTAACTTCTAAGGATGAGAGCGGTTATTTCAATAGGGTTATTGGCTCTGATGGTAGAATAAGATTGGGAAGTTCTTCGGTGGCTGAATATCATTATTTTGGCTCTTTTACTGAGAGTAATGGAGAAGATAAAACTTCTTACGGTCATGCTTTGGGGCTTCGCTATAGATACACAACCAGAAAATTTATACTTGATACGGGTTTTCAGGATTTATCCGATGATTTTAGAATTGACACCGGCTTCGTTTTTAGAAAAGGCCTCAGCCGTCTTGGCTTTTTTGCACTTTATCAAATTTACCCGAATTCAAATTTTTTCAAAAAGATAGAGCCTTTTTATTGGAGTTATCACATATATGATAAAGAGTACAAGACATTTGAAACATTTAATCTTTTTGTATTAAGGTTTACCCTTCCTTCAAACACTCAGATAAGACTTGAAGGAAGTTTGGGAAATGAAGTTTTCAAAGGAAAAAAGTTTGATGAATCGGGTGTTGGTATTAGAATCAACAGCCAGATTACAAAAAGGATATTTTTCTTCCTTTCTTTAAGAAGAAATGGTAAGATTTTTTATGACCCCGAGTCTCCCTATCAGGGTTATGGAAATAGTGCCTCTCTTTACCTTCAATTTCAACCACTTGATCAGCTTGAAAGTGTATTCACTTTTGTGTATTCTGACTTTTACAGGAAAGCGACAGATGAAAAAATATATGATTACAGTATTTTGAGAAATAAAACCACTTTTCAGTTTAACAAATATTTCTTTTTCAGAGGAATCTTAGAATATAATAATTATTGGAAAAAATTAAATATGGATATTTTAGCATCTTTTACTTACATTCCGGGTACGGTCTTTTATGTAGGCTATGGTTCTATTTTCAGAAAGATAGAGTGGAAGGATGATGAGTATATTGCAAGTGATAGATTTTTAGAGACAAAGAGAGGCTTTTTCTTTAAAATCTCGTATCTTTATAGATATTAATCAAGCTCGGAAAATATTTGCAGGCTTTCATTCCTGACAAATTCATAATCTTTTGAAAGGAAAAGCTCTCTCTTAATTTTTTTTGATATTCCCTTTCCCTTTGAAAAATATCTTAGAAATGCTTTTAGTCTCGGCAACCATTTTTCTTCAGGGTAAAAATCTTCCATCAACCTGATAAATCTTTCAAGGATTATGTAATCTTTTTCCCTTTTACCTGTTTTCAGCTCTTTGAAAAAAGAGGGGTTTATTACTATACCTCTTCCGAGCATTATCCCGTCAACTTTTTTAAGCCTTTCTTTTGCGGTTTCAATATTAAAGATATCACCATTGCCTATAACCGGAAGATTTGTAAGTTCCTTTATTTTTTCAGCAAACTCCCATCTGGCCGGGACAGAATAACCGTCTTTTTTGGTCCTGAAGTGAACAATTATTCCGTCAGCTCCTTCACTCTCTATTATTTTAATTGTTTCAGAGATATTCACTTTTTTAAAACCAAGCCTGATCTTAACGGTAAAAGCTTTTTCCGTATTTTTCCTTATACTCTTTACTATTTTTTTTAAGTTTTCAGTATCTTTAAGTAAGAATGAACCTGCACCTTTATTTACAACTTTTTTGACAGGACAGCCTGCATTAAGATCAATTCCGTCAAATGAGGTATTATCATTTATGTATTTGACTGATTCTGCAAAACTATGAGGATTATTCCCGAAAAGCTGAACAAACTTTGGAGTGGGAGAGGAAAAGCTCTCTAACATTTTAAGTGTTTGAAGGTTTTTTCTTATCAAACCTTCGGTTGAAACCATCTCTGTAAAAAGAGCTCCTACATAGCCAATACTATCAAGCAGCTTTCTAAAAGGGAAATCCGTAAGCCCTGCCAGAGGAGATGGAAAATAGGGGTATTTTATTTTTATCTTTCCTATCCGAAGCAATTTTTCACTCTAAAACAGTGTTTTATTAAGCTTAATTAATATCTTCCCTAAAAAAAGAGCAATCAAAAAACCGCTTATTATTCCTGATAATATACAGCTTTTTATAATGATTGCATGGAAAAATGAAAAAATCATAAAAAAAATTAAGATAAAGCCTAATTTATCATTTTTCTCCTGGGAAAAGTAGAAAAAGGTAAAGAGAGTAAAACAGAGAGGGAAGAATTCTTTAAGTCCATAATTAAAATTTATGAATGAATTAATCTTTGTCAAAAGAAAATATATGAGCAAAGAAGTTAGGATAAAGATGGCAAAAATTGAGGTTCTCTTTTTCCCATAAAGCACACCCAAAATAAAGAAGAAAACAGCTAAAAGTGAATATTTGCTTATGAGAGTGGAGGAAGCACTCTTTAGGTAGGGAACAGAAGAAAGAAATTTTCCTATTGTTTTGCTTAATGTGAATTCTGATTGAATACTAAAAAATTTTGTCGGAATGAAAAACAGAAAAATCAGATATGTAATAAAAACCAAAAATACTAATAAAAGTGCCACTCTCTTTTTTTTCATAGCTCAAAATAAAATGCAAACTCTGCAGGGTTTGGAAAGAGACTCAGCTCTCTGAATTCTTTGTACCTTTCTTTTATAAATTTGTCAAGCAGAGCTTTTTCAAATACATTGTCTCTTAACAAATATAAGTTATCCTTTTTCAGGTTTTCAAGTACTTTAAAGGGGTCAGCTTCTATCTCTTTGAATTTTTTCTTTGTATGCTTATCAGCGGGCCCGTATCCCTTTTTTATAGGATCTATTTTGTTAAGGATTCCGTCAACTCCTGCCATCAACATTGCCGAAAGAGCTAAGTATGGATTGGCTGTTGCATCAGGTGTTCTGAATTCAATCCTCGTTTCTTGAGGATTGTTTACATACCCCGGAATTCTGATTGCAGAATTTCTGTTTCCTACTCCGAAGTTTATTCCTGTGGGGGCTTCAAAACCGGGGACAAGCCTTTTGTATGAGTTTGTTGAAGGATTTGTAATTGCAATTAAGGAATTTATATGATAGAGAATGCCTCCTATATAGTAGTGAGCTGTTTGATTTAAATTCCCGTATTCTCCTTCTTTGTAAAAAGCATTTTTTCTATTTTTTATCAAAAATTGATGAACATGCCAGCCATTTCCCGCTTGGTTTTTTAGAGGTTTTGGCATAAAGGTAATTTTAAGCTCATTTTCAGCGGCAAGGTTTTTTAGAATATATTTTATAATAATAGCATCATCTGCTGCTTTTAAAAGGGTTTCAAATTTTGTCTCTATTTCCTGCTGCCCCCAGATTCCGACTTCATGGTGATGGTATTTTACATCCACTCCAAGAGATTCCATGATTGCTACAGCTTCATCCCTAAACCAATAGTACAGATCTTCCGGGGGTGCTATGTGGTATGATTTAAAATTTGACTCTTCAATCGAATCTATTTCAATATAAGAGTTGCCATCCTCAGTGCTAAAGTGAGCATCATTAAAGATGAAAAATTCGTATTCAGGTCCCCAGAGAGAATAATCAGCTATTTTGTATTTTTTTAGAATTTTTTCTGCTTTCTCAGCTATATATCTCGGGTCTCCTTCGTATCTTGTTCTCTTTTTATCAGCATAATGAACAGTAGTAAGAAAGTTCAAGGTTTTTGCTTCTCTGAAAGGGTCTATAAAATAATTGTTTAAATCGGGAATAAGTACCATGTCACTGCTCTCTGTGGGGGCAAAACCATAGGAAGATGCATCAAATCCAACTCCATTTTTTACAAATTCATCTGAAAACATTTTTGAAGGAAGAGTCAAAAGATGAATTCTTCCTCTAATATCAACCGAAAGAAGAGCTATGTTTCTTACCTCCTCTTCTTTGATAATTTTCAGGATTTCTTCAAAATTATTCATAATTCATAACCTCCTCTTCTCCGTTTAGAACTCTCAAAGCCCCTTCGTTCAAAGCCTGAAGCTCATCTTCGCCAGCATAAACCTTTATTTTATCGGTTAAATGGGAAACCCTATTTTTAATAAGGTTAACAAAGTATTTATCATGTGCCATCCCTCCTGTGAATATTATTACATCCACTTTACCTTTTAGAACGGTTGACATGGCTCCTATCTCTTTTGCTATTTGATATGCCATAGCTTCAACCACCTCTTTTGCCTTCTCATCTCCGTTGTTCACCATCTCCATAACTTTTGAAAAATCTTTTGTCCCAAGGTATGAGTAAACTCCGCCTTTTCTAAAAAGCATATTTATCACATCTTTTAATGAATACTTTCCACTGAAACACAATTTTGCTAATTTTACGCAGGGAACAGAGCCTGACCGTTCAGGAGAAAAAGCACCCTCTTCCATTGAATTTGTTACATCTATCATCTGTCCATCAGTGTGGGCTGACACAGAGATTCCACTTCCAAGATGGGCAACTATTAGATTGAGTTTATTATAGTTTTTACCTATTTCCTTTGCATATCTTTTCGCAACAGCCTTTGTATTTAAAGCGTGAGATAGAGATTCTCTTTCAAGTCCTTTGAGGCCTGAATAATATGCTAATTTCCCGTATTCATCAACGGATACAGGGTCTACAATAAAAGCAGGAATATTTAATTCTGAGGCTATTTCATAAGCAATTAATGCTCCTAAGTTTGAGGCATGCTCTCCCCTTTTTGCCTCTTCCAAATCCCTGAGCATTTTTTCATTTACTCTGTATGTCCCGCTTTTTAAAGGTTTTAAAAGTCCGCCTCTTCCAACTACTGAAGATAGCTTTTTTATATCAAAGTTTTTCTCTTTTATAAAATTAAGAATAACATTTTTCCTGAAATCCTTTTGAGATGCAATCGAATCAAATTTTGCAATTTCCTCATCACTGTGCCTTAAAGTCTCTTTGAACAAAAGCTTTTCATTTTCAAAGATAGCTGTTTTAGTAGAAGTGGAACCGGGGTTTATAATTAGATTGTAGAATATTGTCATAGCCACCTCCTAAAGAAATAAATTATATTATAGATAAAAGAGTTTAACAAGTACTTCCTTAAGCCGGCTCTTTTTTTAATTTGAAATAAGAAAAAATTATGGTATAATATCCGACTTTCAAAGGAGGAATTTGAAATGGCTAATTATAAGAATGCGGAAAAAGCTTTAAGACAGTCTCAGAGAAGAAGAATGTATAATAAGAGAAATATCTCAATGATGAGAACCTATATAAAAAAGTTAAGAAAGAAAATAGAAGAAAGAGCATCTGAGGAAGAATTAAAAGATATGCTGAGAAAAACTGTCGCTATAATAGATAGAACAGTAAAAAAAGGTGTTATTAAAGAAAATACAGGAAATAGATATAAGTCAAGGTTAAGTATTCAGGTTAATAAAGCTATTTCAGAAACAAAAAAATAATTAATTTCAGTTAGTGGAGGGGAAAAAGCGTACCTATTGGGGCTTTTTGTTTTTTGTGTTCATCTATGTAATTGCTCTTGTTTCAATATTATTTAAAATAAAATCTTTTTACGTGGTTTTAACTTTTTCTATCCCTTTAATCTTTTATGCTTTTCTTTCCAAATCCAAAAAGAATGCAGGTTTTTTTGTACTTTTGGTTATTTTTATTAGCATTGGATTCCATTTTTATGTTAAAAGTGAAAAAAAATCGTATGAAAGGGCTAAAAGTGGCTATGAAAGAATCCTTAGACTTGGTAGGTACAGAGAGATAGAGGGTACGATTGTTTCGGATCCGGAAAAGTATAAATATAACAGGGTCAGATTTGAGTTAAAAAATTCAGATAAAAGATATCCTGAAATAAAAGGCTATATTTTGAATGTTTATGTGAACACAGAAAGATTTCCCGTTTTTTACAGAGGAGAGAAAGTAAGGCTGTATGGAAGGCTGTATCCTCTCTCTGATTATTCAAACTTTCATAAAAATTTTCTAAACTATTATAATTTTTCAAAAAAGATTATTGGGAGCATATATGTAAAAAGCGATGGATTAATAAGAAGCGAGAGGGTTGACAATCCTGTCTTTTATTATCTTTCCAGATACAAATTAATGTTTTCAAAATTTGTTTCAAATGTTAAGGTAGATGAAATTGAGAATCTTTCGATAATTAAGGCTATTACTATAGGAGAGAGAAAATCTATCCCGGAGAATTTAAAATTTTTGTGGAAAGAGTCAGGTATTTACCATCTGCTTGCAATATCAGGGGCTCATATCGGGATAATAAGTTTTCTCTTATTTTATCTTTTCCGTTTTGTCGGTATTTCCAAAAGAAATATTTATAAGATTCAGATAATTCTGATTTTTACTTTTATGCTTTTCATAGGGAACAATCCCCCTGTTATAAGAGCATCTTTTATGGTATTACTTTTTTTTATTGGTAAGCTTCTGTGGAAGGACACCGATCTTCTTCATATTGTATCAATTTCGGGTATTCTCTATCTATTTTTTTCCCCTCTTTCGGTTGTTAATATTGGATTTATCCTTACTTATTTTATTACAATCTTCTTGATTCTTACGCTGAGAGAATTGAAGGGGGTTTTTGATATTTCAACAAAGGTGGAGCAATCTTTATACATAGTCCTCCTTGCTTTCTTACTCTCTTTCCCGCTGAATCTTTATTTTTTCAATTATATCTCCTTTGGTTCCATAATATTAAACTTTTTATCCATGATTATAATCCCTGCTACACTTTTCTTTTCAATAAGTTCTCTTTTGCTATTTTGGATAACTCCTTCCACTGGAGCATTTTTAGTTAAAATATCATCTTATCTTATAGGTGTAATAAATTATTTAAGTGAGAAAATAGGGAAACCTATTTCATTAAGAAGTTTGACACCTCCCTTCTGGTTGGTTTGTGTCTATATTGTGCTATTTTTATTCCTCTTTTTTACCAGGAAAAAAAGAGGAATAATCGGTTTATTATGGTTTTTCTCCTTTTTTTCTTTAATCTTTTATCCAGAAAAAAGCATTAAAAAACCTGCTGTTTATTTTCTTGATGTTGGAGAAGGGGATGCTTCATATATTGAAATACCATCAAATTATAAAGTGTTAATTGATTGCGGGGGAAGTTATAAAAAAGATAATTTCATAGGAGAATATATTGTTTCATCTTTTTTGTTTAAAAATAGAATCAGGACAATTGACGCTGTTTTCATATCGCATTTCCACCCGGACCACTATTATGGTTGTTTAAGAGTTATTAAAAACTTTAAGGTAAAGAAATTGTATTATTACAATACTATGAAGGAAGAAAACTTAAATGAGCTTTTTGATGCGGCAAAAGAAAAAGGGGTAGAAATTGTGAAATTGAACTATGGGGATAAAATTAGAATAGGAGAGGCTAATTTTAGAGTGATTCACCCTAAAAAAGAAATAATTAAAAAAGTAACCAATAATGATTCTATGGTCTTAAAGCTTTCTTTAAAAAAATATGGGATTCTTTACACCGGAGATATTGAAAAAGAGGCCGAGGAAGAAATTGTGGGGCGGGAGAAAAATTTGAATTCATATGTTTTAAAGGTTGCTCACCATGGAAGCAGAACATCCTCTACCATTGATTTTTTAAAAGCAGTTTCCCCTCGAATTGCCATAATTTCGGTCGGAAGGGGAAACAGGTATAATTTTCCATCAAAATTTACCCTGGAAAAATTGAAGAAAATAGGAACAACTGTTTTTAGGACGGATAGGGATGGCGCGGTAAAACTCTTATTGTTAAAAAATAAACTTGAAACGATTGTATCTAAAAAATAAATTCAGAAATTTGAAAAAATCTATTGACATTTGATTTTTATTTTGGTATATTAAAGCACGAGGTTTAAAGATGCCGATATATGAGTATAAATGTAGTGAATGTGGGTATGAATTTGAAGAGATTCAAAAGTTTAACGATCCCCCAATAACAGTTTGTCCTAAGTGTGGAGGAAAAGTTTGTAAAAAAATAAGCGCACCTGCATTCAAGTTTAAAGGATCCGGTTGGTATGTGACAGATTATTCTAAAAAGAGCTATAAAGAGGCATCTGAGAAAAAAGAGGATAAAAAAGAACTTAAAAAGGAAGAAAATAAAAAAACAAAACCCGAAGAAACAAGGGCTGTTTCTTCGGCTAACACTTGACCCCTTACCCCCCTTGATCAAATAAATAGCCCACTTCAAACGGCCCCCTGGAAACAGGGGGCTCCCGCCTTTTATAAGGAAAATTTGAAAAGTTAATAGTATCTTTTTTCTGGTTTTTTTTCTTAAAAATATGATTTATGAAAAGCCTTGATATTATTAGATTCATACTATATGTAGTATGGTCTTGAAAAAAAATACGAAATATTGTATTTTTTCTCTTGACATTCTCCTCTTTTTTTTTTATATTATTAAATCGCAAGGAGGAAAAAATGGATTTTAATGAAAGAATGATTCAAAAGAGAGATGGTCGCTATGCAGCGTTTGACGAAACAAAAATTTTTAACGCACTTTATAAGGCTTTTAGGGCGGTAGGGAAAAAGGATGAAAATGTAGTCCTTTATATTTCTAAGGAAGTTGTTAAAAGATTGGAAGAAAGATTCTTTAATTATGGGATAGTTCCCAATGTCGAAGAGATTCAGGATATTGTTGAAAGTGTGCTTATTGAAAAGAATGAAGCTTCTGTTGCAAAAGCCTATATCCTTTACAGAGAGAAGAGATCAGAGCTTAGAGACATAAGGCAGAATTTTCTTGATGGTATTAAAGTAATTGATGAATATCTGAGTATGCGGGACTGGAGAGTTAAGGAAAATTCCAATATGTCTTATTCTCTTCAGGGGCTTAATCTTCACATTTCTTCCACCCTTGTTGCCAAATACTGGTTAAGAAAACTTTATCCCCTTGAGGTGAGAATGGCTCATCAGGAAGGAGACTTCCACATACACGATCTTGGTATTCTTGGCCCTTATTGTGTTGGATGGGATCTTGAAGATCTTTTGAAAGTAGGTTTCACAGGAGCAAGAGGGAAGGTTGAATCCAAGCCTGCAAAACACTTCAGAACCGCTCTTGGCCAGATAGTAAACTTTTTTTATACTCTTCAGGGGGAAGCTGCGGGAGCCCAAGCTTTCTCAAATTTTGACACACTTTTAGCTCCTTTTATAAGATATGACGGATTGTCCTATAAAGATGTTAAACAGGCAATGCAGGAATTTGTTTTTAATGTAAATGTTCCTACAAGAGCCGGATTTCAGACTCCATTTACAAATATAACAATGGATCTTGTTCCCCCATCCACTTTAAAGGATAAAGCTGTTGTGATAGGTGGAAAGGAGATGCCGGAAACATACGGAGATTTTCAGGAAGAAATGGATATGATAAATTCTGCGTTTGCAGAAGTTATGATGGAAGGTGATGCCAAGGGCAGAATTTTTACTTTTCCCATTCCTACTTATAATATTTCAAGGGATTTTGAGTGGGAAAATGATAATTTAAAACCTCTGTGGGAAATGACTGCTAAATACGGAATTCCGTATTTTGCAAATTTTGTCAATTCTGATATGAATCCTGAAGATGCAAGATCAATGTGTTGCAGACTCAGACTTGATAACAGGGAGCTATGGAAAAGAGGAGGAGGACTTTTCGGAGCGAATCCTCTTACAGGTTCAATAGGAGTTGTGACTATAAATCTTCCGAGAATAGGTTATCTTGCAAACAATGAAAGTGAGTTTTTTAATATGCTTGAAAGAATGATGGAACTTGCTGTTGAGGCCCTTGAAATAAAGAGAAAGAATGTTGAAAGATTTACAGAAGCAGGCCTTTATCCATATACGAAATTTTATCTAAGAGAGATAAAAAAGACTCATGGTAAGTACTGGAATTTCCATTTCTCTACCATCGGACTTGTGGGAATGAATGAAGCAATGCTTAATTTTATGGGAAAACCGATTACTGACCCTGAAGCAAAAGCTTTCTCTATCAAAGTTTTGGATTACATGAGGGAGAGAATTCAGGATATACAGGAAGCAACGGGTAATATGTATAATCTTGAAGCTACTCCTGCAGAAAGTACAACATACAGACTTGCGAAACTGGATAAGGAAAAATATCCTGATATTATTACTGCCGGTACAAGTGAGCCTTATTATACAAATTCAGTACATCCTCCTGTTGATGCTTATGATGATGCTTTTGAAATCTTGGAGCATCAGGATGATTTGCAGATAAAATTCACAGGAGGAACGGTTGTTCATCTTTTCTTTGGAGAGAATATAAAAGATTGGAGGGTTGTAAGAGAACTTACAAAGAGAATTACCTCTAAATACAGACTTCCCTATTTCTCTTTCACGCCTACTTTCTCAATTTCCCCTGTTTCAGGGTATATTCCCGGTAAGCACGATTTTGATCCTAATGTGAGAAGTAAAGAGGATATAGAGAAATTTGGAGTGGAGATTGAGCTTACGGAAGAGGAGCTTAAAAATCTTCCGGAAGGTTCATACATAATAGTAGAGGAAGAAGATAAAGATGAAGATAAAAAAGATGAAGATAAAAAACTTACGCTTAATCTTAAATTGAATTAAATTTAATAAGGAGGAATAAAATGGAAAGAATTGAGGAGACAAAAGAGGTTAAAACAACAACCTCAAAGAAAAAAGTTAGGGTTAAAGTAGTGCCTACAGAAATTTATTCAAGGGTAGTGGGGTATTATAGGCCTGTTCAGAATTGGAACAAAGGAAAAGCGGAAGAGTTCAAGCACAGAGCAATCATAGATCCTAATCATCCTACAAAAAAGAGAATAGAAATTTAATTAAATATTGAAAAACTTTAATCCGCGGGAAAAGGTTTTCCTTTTCCCGCTCTCTCTATTTTAAACAGGAAGATGTTGATAAAGGGGTTTTTGGGAACGAGTTTAATAGATTTTCCTGGAAGAATTTCTTCAATAGTTTTTACGGGAGGGTGTAATTTCAGGTGCCCTTTTTGCCATAATGCGGATCTGGTTCTGGATTACAAAAACCTTCCTACTTTAACAGAGAATGAAATTCTTGAAAAAATAAAAAAGAGAAAGGGCTTTATTGACGGAGTCGAAATTACGGGGGGAGAGCCACTACTTTACAATGATACTCTTGATTTTATAAAAAAAGTTAAAGAGCTTGGCTATGAAGTAAAACTTGATACGAATGGGTATTTCCCCGAAAAACTTGAGGAAATCCTTGATTCTGGAATGGTGGATTTTATTGCAATGGATATTAAATCATCTCCTGAAAAGTACAGCTATGCATGTGGAATTGAAATTGATTTGAATAAGATAGAAGATTCTATTTCTTTGATAATGAACAAAGCAAAGGAGTATGAATTCAGAACCACAGTGGCACCTAAGATTGTGGAGGAAGAGGATATTATTCCTATGGTAAAAATGATCGAAGGAGCCGAGATGTATGCTCTTCAGGAGTTCAGACCTGTTAAAACAATAGATCCTTCTTTTATGGAAATATCTCCTTATCCAAAAGAGGTTTTATTTCATTTTGCGGAAATAGCAAAGCCTTATGTTAAGAAGATAGAAGTCAGGACCGAAGGGTAGTTTTAACTGAAAGCAACATCTAAAATCATCATAACAACAAAACCTAACATTAAGCTCATTGTAGCAAGATCAGTGTTGTCTCCTTTCTGAGATTCGGGTATAACTTCTTCCACAACTACATATATCATAGCTCCTGCCGCAAAGCTTAATGCAAAAGGAAGGATTTTTTGAAAAGTTGTCACAAAAAGCACACCTGCTATTGCAGCAATAGGTTCAACTGCTCCGGAGAGCTGTCCGTAAAAAAAACTTTTAAACTTTGACATCCCACCTGTTCTCAGAGGAAGGGAGATTACAGTGCCTTCCGGGAAATTTTGAATTCCGATTCCTATTGCAAGAGAAAGTGCGGCACTTAAAGCTGCGATAGAATTGTTTTTAATCAAAGCACCAAAAGCTACTCCGACGGCAAGCCCTTCTGGTATATTGTGCAAAGTTACGGCTAACAAAAGTAAGGTATTTGTTTTAAAGTTTGTTTGAATACCTTCCACTTTTCCCTCTTCCGCACCAAAGTGTTGATGGGGAATTATTGCGTCCATAATTCTTAAAAAGATTCCTCCCAGGAGGAAACCAATTGCCGGGGGAACCCATAGAGGAAGAGGTAAATTTTTTGACATTTCTATTGATGGTGCAAGAAGTGACCAGAAACTTGCGGCTATCATAACACCTGCTGCAAAACCTAACATTGTTTCCAGAAGTTTCTGATTTGCCTTTTTTACAAAGAATACAAGTGATGCTCCTGCTGCTGTCATGGCCCATGTAAAGAGAGTTGCATAAAAAGTATTTAAAAGTGGAGAATTGTTTTTAAAAAGTTCTAAAAAATTACTTATATGCAATTAATAACCTTACATACTTTTTGTAGAAAAAAGTTTCTTTAAAGGTTTTAAAGCCAAATTCTTTCAGTTTTGTTTTCCAATCTCTTTTTATAAAATCTTCAGCAAGAGGGCATTCAATATTTTTTATTGCATACCTTGCAATAAAGAATGCTCTGTCAGGGTCAAATTCATTGTAATCCAGTATCGCAAATTTCCCACCATCTTTCAGAGCTTTATAAGCATTTTTAATTATAATTTCTCTTTTCTCCTGAACAAATCCGTGTAAAACAAAAGAGATGAAGACAGTGTCAAACTCTTTTTCAAAATCAAGAGGCTCATCAATCCTTTTATTTAATAGATTTACATTAGGGTAATTACAGTTTTTTCTAAACTTTTCTGACATCTCTTCTCCGATTTCAAGCCCTGTTATCTTTCCCTCTTGACCTATATATTTGAGCATTAAGCAATCATTTCTTCCTGTCCCAGCTCCAAAATCCAGAACTGATTCTCCTTTTTTTAAACCTATACTTTTAATAGCTTTTCTTATAAAAAAGGGATATGTTCCAAGTGTAATAATGTTCATCAACAAATCATAATACTTTGCCTCAAACCCTGTTACTTCTACTTTTGATTGATCCTGTGTTAACTTTTTTTCCATAAAGAAACTCCTCCTCCTGAATAAACTATTTTATTGGTTTTTTTGATTTTTTTCAACAGCCTCTTTATATTCTTCAAGCAGAGTGTTTATAAGTTCTTTTACACTTATTATCCTGTCAACCCTATAAGCATTGGCACCTGCGAAGGCGAATCCATACTTAAACTTTCCTTTTTTGGCATTTGTTAATGCCAAAGAAATGCAGTAAGGAGAACTTTTATAATCACAATGGCTCAAACATTGCCAGGGACAGGAAAAAGGAGTTTTCATTCCCTTCTCAACTGCTTCTAAAAATTCATTCTTTATTGCTCTTCCGGGAAGCCCTACCGGACTTTTTATTATTATAATATCTTCTTTGCTTGCCTTTACATAAGCTAATTTAAAAGCTTCCGAGGCATCGCATTCGTGTGTTGCTACAAACCTTGTTGCCATTTGAACCCCGTCGGCTCCCATTTTTAGAAATTTGTAGATGTCCCTCCCGGTATATATTCCTCCTGCGACAACAACAGGTATTTTTTCTCCGTACTTATCTTCAAAAATCTTCACATTTTCAATAACTTCGGGAAGCAAGTTTTCAAGAGAGTATTTGGGATCATTTATTTGTTCTATTTTAAAGCCAAGATGTCCACCTGCAAGTGGTCCTTCTAAAACGACTGCATCGGGAATTCTTCCGTAGTGTCTTTCCCAGTGTCTGAAAATAACTTTGACAGCTCTACCAGAAGAAACAATGGGAATTGTTTTGGTGTTTTCACTTTCTGTTAATTCTTTGGGCATCTTTAATGGTAAACCTGCTCCTAAAAAGACAAAATCAACCCCCTCTTCAACTGAGACCTTTATTAGATCACTGTAATCTGTAAGAGCCATAAGTATGTTTACTCCTATTAATCCCTTTGTCTTCTCTCTTGCTTTTCTAATCTCTTTTCTTAAGGCGCGATTATTTGCTTCACTGTAGTTCTTGCCAAAATCAGGTTCCATCATCCCGATACCTGCGGCACCTATTACCCCTATTCCACCTTCATTTGCAACAGCTGAGGATAAACCAGAAAGGGAAATACCAACACTCATTCCTCCCTGAATTATGGGGATTTTCGCTATCTTTTCTCCAATTTTTAATTGAGGTATAAAACTCATCAGAACCTTCCAAAATAAATTATTTTTTTATACCACAAAAACGGAGAAAAGTAAAAAAGAATTTAAAATCAATAAAATGTTTTATTAATTAGAGCTCACCTTTACCTTTTCTCTCTTCTTTTAATTTGAATTTTTCAGGATGTTTTTTTATCTCTTCTTTGAGCCATGATTCAGGATAGCCTACTGAATGTGGTCTTCCCTTTTCATCCTGTATATATCCGTCATTGTATTTTGTAACAAGCTTATCAGCAAGGTTCCACCACTTTTTTATACCGGATTCTGCATTTTCAACACAATACCTCGTAAGGTACTTTTTCATGAGCTCCTTTTTCCCGGCTTTTAAAAGCTCCAGAGCTGTTTTTTCAATATAGGGTTGAAGCTCAAATTCTGTGTCTTCTATCTCTTTCTGGACTTTTTGAATATCCTTTATCATATAACTCCATCTGAGATTCGCGTAATTTGCCACAAAATTAAAGGCCCACCAGGCGGAATCTCGTGTAAATTTTCTTAATGTTCCCACTGTATAGCTTTTGGGTAGTTTAGTTATTGAAGTATAGAAAGGAGCAAAAAAGTTTGTATAAGGATTATCAAGCCCAAACCAGTAAACACCTCCGATTTCATCGGGAAGATAATTTCTTGATTGGGATACAAATACAAAACAGGCTTGCTGGGTTGCTATTGGTCTTTCCCATGTATAGAGTTTTCCGTTTACTTTCCATTTAATCGGTCTCCATCTGTCAGGGGCCCCGAAAGGTCCGGCTGTTAAGTCTTTGGTCATATCAAACTTTGTCCCTTCGTAATGGTCTCTGTGGAGATTTATTACATCCCTTACACTGAGTTTTTTATCGGGTTTTATATAGAGAGGATAGGGGTTTGCCCCTTTTACGGAGGAGCTGTAGTCAGGGGAGAAATTTTTTGATGGAGCTGATCTTCTGAATATACTCCACACTCTTCTTAATGAATATCTTGTTTGTTCCTCTGTTGGGGGATTATAAACTTTTGAAAAATTAAAGGGACCGTCTTTCTTTGGATTATAATAACCTTTTTTTATTGCGAAAGATACCACATTTTTTGAATGTAGAACTTCAGTATTATATTTGCTGAACACACCTATTCTTGACATATTTGCATGGGCTGAAATATAGCCATCAGGAATTTTTACTGCTACCCAGACAGCTCCTTTGCCCCCTTTACCAGTTCCGACCATTTCAAGTATCCAGACTTCATTTTTGTCAGCGATTGAGAAGGATTCCCCCGTGCTTCCGTATCCATATTTTTCTACCAAAGATGTCATAACCTTTATTGCTTCTCTTGCGGTCTTTGCTCTTTGAAGCGCTATTTTCATAAGAGTGAAATAATTAAACAGACCGTCTCTATTTAAAAGCTCTCTTCTACCATCAAAGGTTGTTTCACCTATCGCAAGTTGAAACTCATTCATTAATCCGATTACTTTATAGGTATGATGAACCTGCGGGATTTTTGCTGATTTTCCATACCAATTTCTGATGAGTACAGTACTTCCTTCTTTGTAATTAGCTGCCGGGGTGATTCTCAGGTGAGGGTGCATCTCTCCGTCACAGGAATATGAAATTATGGAAGAGCCATCCTTTGATGCTCCCTTTGTAACAAGAATTGATGTGCACGGTAAAAGGTAATTTACGGCAAAAAACAAGAGTGTAGTAGTAGTAATTAAAAAAAGTTTTACTCTATTTTTCATTTTGACCTCCTGATATATCTTTTACGAAAATAATTGAGTTTAGTTATGATTTTTTTGAAGTTCTGTCTTTGCTTTTTTTAATTTCTCAAAAAAATAATCTTTTAGCTCACTGTTTACATTTTTACATGCTCTTACAACTTTCTCTGCCCATTCCAAATATTCTTCCTTTCTTTCATAAGACCACCCTATTGGAGGAGATATAGTGATATCTTCAATATTTTCTATTTTATCTGCAATCCTGATTATCGTAGCTTCTTTACTTAGAAAAGGAGCATTCTTTATTTGAATTTTTTTCCTTTTTTGTTTTTCAAAGTTTTGATTATCGGTAAGTTCTTCTACTATGGATGCTATGTTATTACCAAACTCTTTTTCTATTTCATCAGATGTTGTTTCAGTATCCTCAATGACATCATGTAGAATTGCCGAAGCAATAATTATCGGGTCATCTATTTTACCTACCTCTGAAATAATGAAAGCTACCTTTATAGGATGGTTTATGTAGGGAAGGTGCTCATCTCCCTTTCTCCTCTGGTATTTATGTTTTAGGGCTGCAAAATTAAGTGCTTTAAGTATTAAATTAATTCCTCTCATTTTAATAAATTTATAATATTAAGGAATAAAAATCAATAAGAGAAAAATTGATTTTAAGCCATAGTTGCTATATAATTTTTATTAATAAAAGGAGGTGTTTTATGAAAAAGTCTTTATCTCTATTTATTTCTTCCCTTTTAATTTTTGGCTTAATTACAAGTTTTGCGCTTGCGGGGCACCACAAGGACAAGGTCAAGTATGTAAAGTATGTTCCAGACAAAGTGATTAAGGAGATGATTGATCAGGACAAAGCAAAAGCTAAGAAAGAGAGAGAGAAAACAGCTGCAATAATTAAGAAGATTAAAGAGCAGAAGAAGAAAGAGAGAGAGAACAGAAAAATTATAAGATTTGATGTTTCAAAGATTAAAAAACCTGCGTCTCCTAAAGTTTTTAAACAGGTATGGCACAATCCCCCCGTTGCGCAGTATTTAACCGGTACATGCTGGGATTTCTCTGCAACCTCTTTTATGGAGTCTGAAATTTACAGGATTACGGGACAGAAGATGAAACTTTCTGAAATGTTTACTGCTTATTATGAGTATGTTGAAAAAGCCAAAGGTTTCGTAAGAACCCGGGGAAATTCTGTTTTTGGTCAGGGTTCTGAGTCAAATGCTTTGATAAGGATCTGGAAAAAGTATGGAATTGTTCCTGAGAGTGTTTATAGGGGTGTTCTCAGAAAAGACGGAAGACACGATCATTCGCAAATGTATAAAGAAATGAAGAATTTCTTGAATTTCGTAAAATCAAATGGATATTGGGATGAAAATGAAGTAGTAGCCCACATAAAAATAATTTTGAATAAGTATATGGGAGAACCTCCCAAAACTTTTACATACAAAGGTAAAACATATACTCCGAAGAGTTTTCTTAAGGATGTTGTGAAGATAAACCTTGATGATTATGTTGGTTTTATGTCCACAGAATCCATCCCATTTTATACAAAAGGTGAGTTTAAAGTGGAAGATAATTGGTGGCATAGTAAGGATTATTATAATGTACCCCTTGATGTTTTTTATAAAATAATCAAAAGAGCTATAAAGAATGGATATTCTTTGACTATTGGCGGAGATGTTTCCGAACCCGGGTATTATGGAGAGGAAGATATAGCTGTTGTGCCAACATTTGATATACCATATGAATACATTAACCAGGATTCCAGAGAGTTCAGAATATATAACCGTACAACAGGAGATGATCATGGTATTCATCTGATTGGCTATACAAGAGTTGGGGGGAGAGATTGGTTTCTTATTAAGGATTCTGCAAGAGCAGCAAGAAGGGGCAAGTTTAAAGGTTATCTTTTTTACAGAGAAGATTATGTTAAATTAAAAATGCTAACTATAATGCTACACAAAGATGCAGTAAAAGATATATTGGCAAGATTTAAAAAGTAGTCAATTTTAGATTGACTATTATGTAAAAATTTGATATAAAATATGCGGGCCTGTAGCTCAGTTGGCTAGAGCAGCCGGCTCATAACCGGCCGGTCACAGGTTCGAGTCCTGTCAGGCCCATTTATCAAGGAGAGAAAAATTGATCAGTCAAATCAGTGAGTTGATTAAGCTTCAAGATGTTGATAAGGAAATAATAAAGACCAAAAAAAAATTAAAAGAATTCCCGAAAATTTTAAAAGAAATTAATGACAAAATAGAAAAAAGCATACAAATAGTGGAAGAGGCCAAAGAAAAATTAAAGAAAAACCAGATATTAAGAGATAAATTGGAGCTTGAAGTTGAAGATTTAAAGGGAAAAATTGATAAGAAAAAAACAGAGCTTAATTCAATAAAGACGAACAAAGAATATACTGCTATGATTAGTGAAATTGAACTTTTGGAGAAGAAAAAGGAAGAGGCTGAGGAGAAAGTAATTGCTTCTTTACTTGAGACAGATGAAATTCAGGAAGAAATAAAAAAAGCGGAAGAGGAAAGAGCCAAAGTAAAAGGCGTTTATGAAAAAGAAAAAGAAGAAGTTATCCAAAAACAAAAAGATGTGGAAGTTTACTTAAAGGAGTTGGAAGAAAAAAGAAAAAAGATTGCTTCTGAAATAGATGAAGAATACCTTAAACTTTATGAAGATCTGGGAAAAACCAAAGGCGGCATTCCTTTGTCTAAGGTTGTTGATGGTTTTTGCTCCGAATGTTATATGAAAGTAAGGCCCCATGTAATAGTTGAATTGAAGAAAGGTAAGGATATAGTTACCTGTGAGAATTGCGGAAGAATTCTCTATCTTGAGGTAGAGGTAAAAGAATAGCTTAATCCAAAAGCATGGAAACAGAATCTTCAAGTTTTAAAATTTTTTCTCTCCTTGATTGTTCATTAAGGGAATTATAATAATTACTTTTTTTGAATAAAAAATATAACTCCTGAAAGGCTGAGAGAAAATTTCTGTTTTTTATGTTTTCTATTATTTTATAATTTTTTTCAGGATTAAAAGCCCCGGTAAGAGTTTCATCCTCGGGCCTTTCTATTTTTATCAGTGGATAATTATATTTATTGTTAATTTCTGATTTAAGAATGCCCCTTAAAACCAATCCTTTAAAATTTTTCTTTTTTACTTTTAAGTAAGAGGGCGTATATGGATAGGGTATAAGATAAGAGCTTGTTGGCAAAATTTCAAATAGTTTGAATTCCTTCACTAATTCCCACAGAATAAAAAACTCTTCAAAAAATTCATCCCATGTTGAATCTCTATCAAGAATTATCCAATAGTGATAGTTTAAAACTCCATTTTCTTCGAATAATTTTACAATTTCTTTGAAATTTTTTGAGGATAATTTTTGTTTTCCCAATCTTTTTCTTCTCTTTTCCGAAAAAGCATCTGTCCCCAGCCAGAGAAGGGGAGAGCTAACATATAATGATTTGTCTCCTATTATTTTAATTAGAGATTCTTTTATTTCTCCGTTTTTTTCTACAAAACTGCTTAATGATGTTTGAAACCCGTAAATTTTATAATTATTTTTTTTAATTGTATTTATAATCTCTTTTATTTTCTTATCAGCCAGAAGTATATCATCATCATTTATATTAATAAAAAAAGCAGAGGGTTCTTTTATTTTTTCTTTTTCTATTGTTTTTTTGTGTTTTTTTAATAATAAATCCAATCTTTGAGGAGATATAATCCTAAAATTTCTTCCGTGAACATGGGAACAAAAAATACAGGAGCGGGGGCATCCCCTTGAAAGGTTAAGCTCCAATCCTCTTTTGAGCATTCCCTTTTCTATTAAACTAAAATCTATTTCTATTGAGTTAATATTTGCTAATCTATTTGTTCTTTCTATATTTGATAGAATAAAATAATTATCATCATTATAAAAAAAACCTTCAAATTCGGAAGCTTTGTTGAATATTGAGAGCAGAGTATTTTTGTCTATATTAACAATAAATCTTAATAGTTTGCTTATTTTTTCCTCTGCCTCTCCTCTGTAAAGGAAATTAATAAAGTCAAAATGTGCGATTGCCGGAATAGGGGAGAGAGTTGGGAAAGGGCCTCCGATTCCGATAATTCCTTTGTATGTTTTTCTTAGTTCTTTTAAATAATTTAAAGCTTTTGGAATAAGATCATCAAAAAGTGTAAATCCCCAGATTTTGTTATTATTTTGGGGAATGGATGATATTTCAAGGTCAAGAATTGATAGTTTTGTTGGTATTTTTGATTTTAAAGTTTTACTTCCAAGATAGAGAATTGAAGAGGGATAAGGCATATCTTTCCATCTTGAGTCAAAAATAGAGGAAAAAAAGGAAAAAGTTATGCTTGGTTTCTCAGTGCACTGAAAAATTTTTTCTTTTGTTTTATCAAAGCTTTCATAGATTTCTCTTTTTACTAAGAAAATACCATTTGAAGTATTTAATTTTAACTGCTTCCCCTCTGACAAGGGAGGTTCTATTATCCCGCCTTTTAAGTTATCTTTGTTTAATTCTTTTATAATTTCAAGGTATTCTTCATTTTTTAATTTTATTTTTTTACTTTTTTTTATAACCCAGACTCCTCTGTAATCATACGGATTCGGTAATTGTGAGGGAATCTCTTTCATAAAATGTTTTTAATTTTAAATTAGTTAACCGATTTATTCTCTTCTATAACCTTTCTTATCTGTTCGAAAACATCGGAAAAGCTTTCAATTAAAGGTATTAATTCATACTCAATTATATCAGCTGCTTCCACATCATCTCTTCTTTGCTGGGCATTATTGAATGTTTCAAAAATTTTATTTAAATTTTGGAATTTTTCCGCAACAGTTGTTCCATCACTTAGTGTAAGTTTGTTTAGATCAAATTTGTAAAGATTGTGTAGGTTTATAAAAAGAGTAATAATTAACTTAATCCCTTCAAGTCCTCCGTTTATGGCTTGATTCTTTTTCTCTGTTTCCCCTGTTCTTAAAAATTCCGCTGCTCCGTTTAAGATTTTTATAAGATCCGGTATGAATTTTTTTACATTATCAATTCCGCTTTCCGCTATTTCTGAGATTTTTCTTGTTGTAATTTCTATTTTAGATATTTTATCAGGTGTTTTGTCAAATTGTGTTCCGGAAATAATAGATGTTATATCTTCCCCATCCGCAGTAATTTTTGCTATTCCTCGTAGGTGTTTCCCGGCTTCTGCGTAGATTGCTTGCAAAAGCTCATCCCACTTTTCCAAATTGCCATTGAATTGAAAAGGCTCCCCATCCAGATAAATTTCGGGCATAATACCTCCTTTATTTTGCTAATTTAAGGCTTTTCTTTCGTAATAAATATAGCTTTATATCTTCTGAAAAAGACAAAAGTGCCATGTATAAATAACCAAATTGGAATATTAAAAGGAAAGGTATTGTAAGATAGATTCCTTTCTGAATTGAAACTATGACTGTTATTGTAAAATATATTCCAAAGAGAAGCTCTATGAATGGAAGGTAACCCATTTTGGATTTGTATTTTTTATTTGTAATGTCTTCTCCTGATTTTTTCACCCCGTATTTAGGTGTTCTCACGAATTCTGAATCTTTGCTGTCAAACAATCCCTGCCAAACTGCTATTGCATTATTAACAGATAAGCCTATTCCTATTGCAGAAACAAATGGAAGGTACTTAATTTTTCTACTCCACTTTTTTAATACCTGCTTTTGAGCAAAAAAGTAGAAACTTGAAAATGAAAATGTTGCAAGTAAGAGAAATGGAATATCTATTAGAATCATTTGGTCCCAGTTGAGATTTCTTCTGATTATTACGGTTGGGAAAATGGCTATTGATAGGGGAATCATAAAAAGATAAGCTATATTTGCGCATAAATGAAAAAAAGCTTCCAATTTTATTTTTAATGGAAGATTTGATTTTATAATCCTGGGCATAAGTTTTTTACCTGTTTGGATAGCTCCTTTAGCCCAACGATGTTGTTGTGTTTTAAAAGCTTTTATGCTTACAGGAAGCTCTGCCGGTGAGATTAGATCAGGGATATAAACAAATTCCCAGCCTTTCATCTGAACCCTGTAACTTAGATCAAGATCCTCTGTTAGAGTATCATGCTGCCAGCCACCACCATCAATTATAGCCTGTTTCCTCCAGATCCCTCCGGTTCCGTTAAAATTAAAAAATCTTCCCGATCTGTTTCTTACTGTATGCTCAAGTACAAAATGTCCATCAAGAAGAATTGATTGAACCTCTGTGAGAAGAGAGTAGTTTCTGTTTATATGTCCCCATCTTATTTGGACCATACCTACTTTGGGGTCTGTAAAATAGTGTATGGTTTTCTTCAAAAATTCCGGTGGGGGAATAAAATCAGCATCAAATATTGCAAAGAATTCATACTTTGCAATATTCATCCCATTTTCAAGGGCACCTGCCTTATAGCCTTTTCGATCCTCTCTGTGAATATGTTTTATGTCGAATCCCTCTTTTTTATATCTTTCTACAACCTTCGCAACTAAATCTTTTGTTTCATCCGTGGAATCATCGAGGACTTGAATTTCTAATTTTTCTTTCGGATAATCAAATTTACATACCGCATCTATTAATCTTTCAGCAACATACATTTCATTGTAAAGCGGAAGTTGAACTGTAACTCCCGGAAGTTCTTTAAATTTACCTTTGGGTTCTTTCCTGTCATTACGGTGTTTCCAGTAAAGGTAGAGTAAATAGTATCTATGCGCACCAAATACAGATAAAATCAACAAGAGTATAAAATAAAAAACAAGTATTGCAATATCCATTAGCTAAGTATTTTAAACTTAATTAATGCTTTTGTCAATTTTTCTGCCTGTTTTATTGATATTTTGTGCTCTTTTCAGAAAACATATGTTAGCAAAATTACAAATAGAACTACAGGTACAAAGTATTTGATAAATATCTTCCACAAACCGGCAAGTTTAAACTTTTTTCCGTTTTTGGTAATTTCTTTTATAGCTTTATCTGCTCCCCACACATATCCAACAAATATAGTTATTAGGAAACCTCCTAAAAGAAGTGAGATATTTCCCCATAAAAGATCCATTATTGAAAGAAAATCTTTCTTAAAGATGGGAAGGTTTGAAAAAAAGTTTCCCTTTACATTTGCCAATATTGATGGAACTCCAAAAATAAAGGAGAGAACTCCTACTGCAATGGCCGCTTTTTTTCTCTTCCACTTTTTTTCATCTATTAGATAAGCAACAGGTACCTCCAGCAGAGAGATAGTTGATGTTAAAGCTGCTATTACCAGAAGTAAAAAGAAGAGGAAACCAAAAATAGCTCCCCCTGGAATTTTTGAAAAGACTACAGGAAGAACAATGAAAACCAGAGCCGGACCCTGCTGAGGACTCATTCCAGGAATTGTGAATAAAGTAGGAAAAATTACAAGACCTGCTATAATGGCAACAAATGTGTCCAATGAAACTACCCATAGAGCCGAGGATGGCAAATAATCTTCATCAGATATATAACTCCCATAAGTCATAATAGTTCCCATTCCAAGAGAGAGTGAAAAAAATGCCTGAGTGATTGCAAATAAAATAACCCTTGAATTTATTTTTGTGAAATCGGGTTTTAAGTAAAAGGCAAGTCCTTTTGAAGCTCCTTCAAAAAGTACAGCCCTTATTGAAAGATAAATAAGTATAATAAATAACATGGGCATTAGGATTTTTGTTAATTTCTCTATTCCCCCTTTTATTCCCAATGATACGACAAGTACAGTTATTAAGATAAAAAGAGAAAATAGAATAAGATTTAGTCCTATATTGGAAGAAAAGTGAACAAACATATTTTGAACAAACTCTTCGGTTAATTTATGGGAGAAATCTCCTCTTATAGACTTTACTGCATATCCGAGAGTCCATCCCGCAATAACTCCGTAGTAAGAGAGAATCATGACTGCCGTAAAAACTCCAAGGATCCCCACCAAAAACCATGGGCCCTTAGGCTTAATTTGTTTAAAAGCTCCGACAGGATTCTTTTTTGTCATCCTTCCCATTGAGACTTCTGCTAAAAAAACCACAAGTCCGATTAAGAAAACCGCTATTAAATAAACAAAAACAAAGGCTGCTCCACCATTCATTCCTGTTTGATAGGGAAATCGCCAGATATTTCCCAATCCAACAGCAGAACCAGCTGCTGCAAAAATAAAGGCTACCTTTGAGCCCCAGCCACCTCTTTCGTTTTTCATCTTTTTCTCCCGAAATTAATTTGTTCATAATTGTAAAATATTATTGTAATTTTTTCAAAAACTTTTTTTCTCCTAATTTTACTAAAGAGAAGATTATTGACAAATTCTCTCTCTTTAAGTAAGATATAGGACTTTAATTGGAGAATTCAGATGGGCCTTTCCCAGAGTTTTATTAAAAGAATGAAAAAAAAGTTGGAAAAAAGAAGAGAAGAAATTTTGGAAACATTGGAAGATCTTATTAAAAGGTCCAGTTCAGATAATGATATGGCAATGGATGAAGGGGATAAATCTCTTATTCATTACAGTCTTCACTATCTTTCCCAGCTTTCCGCAAGAGAGCTTAACACCTATAAGGCAATTGATGTAGCCCTTAAAAAAATTGAAAATGGGACTTACGGGGTGTGTGAGCACTGCGGGAAAGAGATAAATCCTAAGAGAATAGAAGCTATCCCTTGGGCCAAGTACTGTGTTGAATGTCAGGAAAAAATAGAAAAGGGCTATATCTGATAAAAAGGATTTTATCAACTCTTCTTAATCTTGTTTATCCTTCTTATTGTAAATTATGCGGAAAAAAGTTAAAATCAGAAGAGCGAATTGTTTGTGGTGATTGTATTGAAAAACTTAATCATTTCCGTTTTAGAGAGCCTTTAATTAAACTTGATGAGAACTCTGTTTTATATTCATTTTTTATTTTTGAGGACACTGTAAAAGATTTTATTCATCTTTTCAAATACTATGGTTATATCCCTGTAGGTAAAAAGATGGTTGAACTGGTGGAAGAAAAGTATGAACTCTCTTTTTTAAAAAATTATGATTATTATCTTCCCGTACCCCTTCATAAAAAAAGATTAAGAGATAGAGGGTTTAATCAGGCGGAGCTTATAGGTGAGTGGCTTTTTGAGAAGCGAAATGTTGAAAAATTGGCCTTTCTGGAAAGAATAAAAAGAGGGCTGCCCCAGGCTTCTTTGACAAAAGCGGAGAGAACCAGGAATATAAAAGGTAGTTTTGTTTTGAAAGATGCTTTGAAAAACAGGGAAGTTTTTAAGGGTAGAAATGTTTTGGTGATTGATGATATTCTAACAAGCGGAGCAACTTTTTTTGAAATAAGAAAAACGCTTACTCCTTTGGAATTCAATAGGATTGATATCCTGACTTTATCAACACCTCGTAAATCTTAAACTTTACTTATTTTCCTTTTTCTGTTATAAAATTCGATGAAAAAAACATTGCTTGTTTTTCTATTATTCAGTTTTTTTTCTTTATCTTTTTTTTATGGAAATGAAGGAAATGGTAATGAAAATTATCAGATTGATAATTTATTACTTTCTCTGCTTCCCGGTGGAAATTTCCTGAACTCTTCGTTTGAAAATTTTTTCCCGACAACTACTTTTTTGATAGAGGAAAGCAATGGTTTCTCTTTGCTGGATTTAAGCAAGGTATACTTTGAAGGGGAATCCCCATTAAATTTTAAATTTTACATTGAAGATTTTTATGCAAGCTCTACTCTGAATCCAGGCACAAATTCAATTTTGGCTCCTTTACTTAATATTTATGATTATCACTTGAGAACATCGGATAATTTAAAATCCGGCTTTGATTTGGATATAAGCAAAAATATTGATTTGAACAGATTCTATTTTTCGTCTGTTTATACTGATCTTGGCTCATTTCCTGATTTTGCAACATCTCTTATGAATAAACATCCTTCCACGAGGGATGATAAACTTTACTATACGAGAAGAAAACTACTTTCAAACAATATTATTGGATTTTCAAAAGACATTGATTTAAACAGCTCCAACCTTTTTGTTTCTTTTTCTTATGTTAATTTAAAAAGACAATTCAATGATTTCTCAAAAGAGAAAGATTCTGTTTTTAATGAAAGGGGGGAACTATTTTCCTTTCTCTCTCTTTATAAAAAATCCTTTGATAATTCTACTTTGAAAATTATTACAGCTTTAAACAAAAGATTCAGGGATCATCTGAATTCTGAGTTTGGAAGATTACCTTCGGAAACTTTTGGAAATAGCTATTTTTCTTTTTTAACAGGTTTTCTTTACAAGGGAGAAAATTATTTTATTAAAAATTCATTTCTATATGAGAGTGAAAACAGGACTCCTGATTTTTCTTACTATGAAAAGGATATGATGGATAATGATGGTGATGCAATTTATCTTTTTGATAGGTTTGGTAAATTTGGGGCTTTTACAATTTCGGTTGATGGGGAAAAGAGATTTGATATTAGTAAAAATTTTGATTTCTATTTTTTCTCTATAAATAGATTAACTTTTATTAAGGGAGATGAAGGAGATTATGGGAACTCTTTGCTTTTGTTTGGTGGAACTCCTTTGTATAATGTAGTATGGAGAGCCGGAGAGAAATATTCTAATACAAAGACTCAATTATTATTGGGGACTGCTTTTAATTATATAATAACGGATTTTTTAACCCTTCAAGGCAGACTGTATATTAAATCATCCCTTTTGGGGTTTGAAAACAGGGAAAATAATCTGGTTCTTAGCGGGGGGGCTTTTGACCTTAAAGCTATACTGTTTAAAGGGAAAAGGGCAGAGTTTTTAATTTATTATGGGCGGAAACCTCAGGATATAAACGAGACTCTAAACTTTTTTCTTGAGGCACGGAGACCCTCCGGAACCTTTTATGATTTAAAGGGAGAGACTATCTCATATACCGGCGGCTCTTACCATAGTGTTTCAAGTGATATAAAGACTCCGTACGAAAAAAGGTTTATTATTTCATCTATAATCAATTTATCAAAGGTTTTTAAATTAAAAATAAGAGGACTTTATGTTCAATTTCTTAATAATCTCTGGGTTAATTATGAAGATTATGATGGTTATTATAAAAGAGTAGATGGTTTTAACCTCTATTTCCCTAAAAAAGCCTCGTATTATAATTTTTCAAATTATGAATTTGATAAGAACCCGTTTTATGCTGAGTTTATGCTTCATCTTTTTGGTAGAAAAGAGAAAAAATGGTTTTTTTCATTTTCATTTATGGCGCATATGGGGATGGGATACACTGCTTTTGGAAATGGGCCGGTTTACAATGATATAGGTTATATTGATGAAAGTATGGCAAATCCAAACACATGGATAAATGGATATGGCAGAGTGGATGGGGATAGAGCTTTTGTCGGAAGAATACTGTTTGGAATCTATCTTACTAAAAATCTTAGTTTGGGAGCAAATATTAAGTACAGGGATGGTGAACCCTTTGCGTTTATAAAGTATTATATTGATAATGGAAGACTTGCTCTTTACTATCCTCACATACAGGCAGAGGATGAAAGAGGTGTAAAAGGGGGGCCTCGTGAGGATTGTATCTGGGATATGAGTTTTAAAATTAATTATTCTCTCGAATTTGGCAAAAGAAAAGCAAATGTTTTTATCTCCTTTTTTAATATTCTTGATGTTGGAGCAGAACTTTCGGAATATGTTTTTACTCCTGATAGAAGAGATGCTGTTGAGCTTCAAATACCGAGAAGTTTAAGATTTGGCCTGGAATATATCTTCTAACCCTCAAGTCATTTTTTTGCATAAAAAATTAAATTTTGTCAAAAAACAGACACCTCTTGGCAAAGAATCATTTTTTTACCATACTATTATAGTGGCACGCTTTTTGATACTTTTTTATGTGAATAATAGTGTGAGAGGTAAAAGATGAGTTTAATAAAGAGTGAAAGTTTAACGATACTTGAAAAATTTTTGGACTTGAGTCTTAAAAAACACAGTGTAATAGCATCAAATATTGCAAATGCTAATACTCCGAACTATAAAGCGAGGGAAATGGATTTTGAAGAGGCTTTCAAACAAGCTCTCGGAGAGGGAGAAGACGGAGTTTCCTTAAAAACCACAAATCCCAAGCACCTTTCTGATGCCAATTCAGTGGAAAATCTTTCACCTGCGGTGGAAATTTCTTCCGCTCCTGCAAGACCCGATGGTAATAATGTAAACATGGAAAAGGAGATGGTAAAATTAACGGAAAATAATATCACTTATAACCTTGGGGTCCAGTTGATTAGTAAACGGCTTAAGGAAATAAGGCTTGCGATAACTTCGGATAGGAGGTAAAAATGAGCGGACACTTTACTATTTTTGATATAGCTGCTTCCGGTCTTTCGGCTGAGTTGAAGAGAATTCAAGTTATTTCAACTAACATAGCAAATGTAAATTCAACCAGAACCCCGGAGGGAGGACCTTACCGAAGAAAGGATGTAATCTTTGAGGCAACAAATATAGATAAAGATAGTTTTGAAAATATTCTAAACTCTGCTGTTTCAGAAGAGGATGCCGTTGGGGTTGAAGTAAAGGAGATCTACAATGACCCTTCCCCTTTTATTAAAAAGTATGATCCTCAACACCCTGATGCTGACCAGAATGGATATGTTTCATATCCCAATGTTAATGTTGTAACAGAGATGGTAAATTTAATGAATGCATCAAGAAGTTATGGTGCAAATGTAACTGTAATACAATCGCTTAAAAATATGATATCAAAAGCATTTGATATCGGGAGGTAATTATGTCAGATCCTAAAATAACGGATTATTCTAAGATTATTCAACAAATAGAGAAGGGGATTTCCATTGACAAGGCACAAAAAGCTGATAAGGATAAAGAAGGTAATTTTGCAAACCTTCTAAAAGAGGCTATAAATGAAGTTTCAAAGGTTGAAAAAAATGCTGATGAAGAGATAAAAAAGGTAGTTACCGGGGAAGAGAAAAACATTCACAAAACATTGATAGCGGTTGAAAAAGCAGATCTTTCTTTTCAACTTATGATGGAAATAAAAAATAAGTTAATGGATGCATATAATGAATTAATGAGAACAAGGATATAGGGTGAAAAATGCCAAACATACTAACTCAAATAAGAAGCCTGTTTAGTAATTTATCAACATCTCAAAAAATATTTTTTGTTGCTGTTGTTTTGATTGTTTTCGGGGGGCTTGTTGGGCTTGTTATGTGGGCAAACACTCCTGAGTATGCTGTACTTTACTCTAACATCAGTGATGAGGATGCTTCTTTGATTATACAGAAGCTAAAGGATATGAAGGTAAAATATAAATTAAGCGGAAATGTCATTAAGGTTCCTCAGAATAAGGTAAATGAACTGAGAATAAACCTTGCTGCAATGGGATTACCCAAAGGAGGAGGAGTTGGGTTTGAAGTTTTTGATAAATCAAAGCTCGGAATGACGGAATTTATGGAAAAAATAAATTATTTGAGAGCCCTTGAAGGGGAGCTTAGTAGAACCATATCATCCATTAAAGAGGTAAAATCTGCTAAAGTTCACCTTGTCCTGCCAAAGAGATCAGTTTTTTTGGAAGAGAGAGAGCCTGCCAAAGCTTCTATAGTTCTAAATGTGTACCCGGGCGCAGCGCTTTCAAAATCCACAATAGGGGCAATAGTTCATTTAGTCTCTTCAGCTGTTGAAGGCTTATCTCCTCAGAATGTAACTATAGTGGATGTTTACGGAAGACTGCTTGCTTCCTCTGAAACGGAAAGTGAGGATGCAAAGTTAAATTCCAGACAACTTGAAATTAAGGAAAAGGTTGGAAGAGAGATGGCAAAAAGAATAGTTGCTCTTCTTGAACCGATTGTTGGAATCGGCAAGGTTAGGGCAAGTGTTGTTGCTGATCTTGATTTTACAAAAAAGGAAAAGGTGGATGAGATATATGACCCCAATGTGCAGATTGAGAGAAGTGAGAAGAGCGAAATTCAAAAAACAACCGAAGGGACTCAGGGTGGAACACCGGGGGTTGGCTCCAATGTTGCTGGTAATACGACACAAACAGCCGGGGGTACAACAAAAACAAGTGAAATAAAAAAAGAGGTAAAAAATTATGAGATAAATAAAACAGTTTTAAAAACAGTCTTTCCTTCCGGAGAAATTAAAAGATTATCTGTCTCTGTTCTTGTTGATGATGCTGTGAAAATTGAAAAAAAAGGAAAGGAAATCATTGAAAAAAAAGTTCCCCGAACTCCCCAGGAACTTGATAAAATAAAAAAGTTAGTTGCTGCTGCTGTAGGGATTGATGAGAAGAGAGGAGATTTGCTTGAGGTCGCAAATCTTTCTTTTGATGAGACATATAAGATAGAATCCGAAAGATATATGAAAGCTCAGGAGAGTAAAAAGTTTATGGCTACTGCCATTAAATATGGAGTTATTTTGATTCTTGCCCTTGCTCTTATATTTTTGATTCTAAAACCAATGATGAAAAAGGTTACAGTTGCTATAGAAAAGGGCAAGGCGCTTCCGGAAGGTGGGATTACTGTTGGTGAGATAGAGGGAAAAGAGATGCCTCCTCAATTGGGTGAAGCTGAGGAAAGAGAGCAGCTTGAAAAAGAAATTGAAAGCCAGTATAAGCCACCAAAGGAAGCAAAAAAGATTGAAATTATCAGGGAAAAGCTTCAACAGTTTGCAAGTGAAAATACGGATGATCTTGTAGCTATTATCAGAAGTATGCTTCTGGAGGAATAATGGGAAAGTTAAAATATGAAAATCTTACAAATTTGCAAAAAATTGCTATTTTAATGGTTATTTTGGGAGATGAGATAACATCCAAGGTTTTTAGTAGATTGGATGAAGAGGAAATAGCGGATATAAGCAGGGAAATTACCCTTTTGGGTCCCATTCCCGCTGAAGTATCTGAGAGAATAATGGAGGAGTTTTACAATATGGCAATCGCAAAGCAGTATATTGCCATAGGTGGGATTGAATATGCGAAAAGTGTTTTGATAAAGGCACTGGGTCCTGATCAGGCAAGGAAAATAATAGATAGATTGGTGAAACTTCTCGAAAAATCCGTGGGATTTGCCTCTCTTGAAAAAGTCAATCCCCAGCAAATATCAAAATTTATCCAGAATGAGCATCCGCAAACAATAGCTCTCATCCTTGCTCACCTTTCGGCATCAAGGGCAGCAGAGCTACTTGAATCTTTACCCGAAGATATTAGAGCTGAGATAGCTATAAGGATGGCAAATCTTGAGGAGATATCTCCGGATATAGTGAAAAAAATATCTTCTGTATTAGATCAAAGGCTTCAGTCGCTTGGCTCATATAAACTTGAAGAATACGGAGGAGTGAAGGCTGTAGCAGATCTTCTTAATAGAATGGAAAGAAGAGTTGCAAAACAAATTCTTGAGCAGATAGAGGTTAAAAATCCTGAACTTGCTGTTCAGGTTAGAGATATGATGTTTGTTTTTGAAGATATACTTTTAATAGATGATCATGGTGTTGCTGAAATCTTAAAGAGAGTTGATAAAAAAAGCCTTGCAATTGCACTTAAAGGGGCTTCTGATGAGCTTAAGGAAAAATTCTTCAGAAATATGTCTCAAAGGGCTGTTGAGATGTTAAAGGAAGAAATGGAGTACATGGGACCGATAAGAGTTAAGGATGTTGAAAAAGCTCAGCATGAGATAGTTGAGGTTGTAAGAGAGCTTGAAGAGGAAGGAGTTGTTTCCATTGGAGGAGGTGGTGGTGAAGAGTATATTGTATAAAGTTATTAAAAAAGAAGAACAGGATAAGTTTAAAATAGAAGACTTTTCCTTTGAGAATTTTGTTAAAGAGCAGTTAAAGAAAAGCGATGAAGAGGAAAGGAATGTTAAAGAGGACTCTATAAAGAAAAAAATGGAGGTTGAAAGGGATGGTGGAGAGAGTGTTGAGAAATTTAGTGCTGGACCTGTAGTGAGTGAGCATGAAAAACAGGAGCTTTTAAAAAAAGCATATGAAGAGGGTAAGGAAAAAGGATACAGGGAGGGTTTTGAAAAGGGAATGAAAGAAGCGGAAGATAAAATAAAAAGTCTGATTGAGGAATACAAAAAAAGCTTGAGTTCACTTAATAGTTTAAGAGAAAAGATATACGAAGAAGCTCAAAGTGAAATGATTTTGATAGTTAAAGAGGCTCTTAAAAAAATAGTTGCTGCTGAAATCAAAAGTAGTGAAGAGTTTATCTTAAATGTTATAAAGGAAACCATAAAAAATGTTGTGGAAACAAAAAAGATAGTAATAAAAGTTAGCCCTGAAGATTACAGATATCTTACGGAGAACAGGGATAAGGTTGACTCTTCTCTTTCAGGTAAGGAGATTGAGCTTGTTGAAGATCCTGCTATTACGCGGGGTGGATGCATTATTCAAACCGATATGGGAGAAATTGATTCAACTGTTGAAACAAAACTTGAAGAAGTTTTGAATATCTTGGAAGAGAAAAATGAGTGAAGGGGCATCTTTGATTGATAGGATAAGATTGAGCTCTCCTTACCGTTTTTACGGGAAAGTGGTGAGAGTGGCCGGTGTTATGGTTGAAAGCGAAGGTCCGCAATCTTCGGTAGGGGAACTTTTGGAAATAAAAACTACTACTGGTAGAAACCTTATTGCTGAAGTTGTTGGTTTTAGGGAAAATAATATAATATCAATGCCTCTGGATGAAATGACAGGCATTGGGGTGGGTGACAAAGTCATAGCGACCAGAAGATACCCGAAAATTAAAGTGGGAGAAAAGCTTTTGGGAAGGGTTATTGATTCTTTGGGAAATCCTATGGATGACAAAGGGAAAATTCCCAGTGAAGATTATTATCCAATATATAGGAGAGCTCCGAAAGCATTGAAAAGAGAGATTATAAGAGAAAAAGTTGAAACGGGCGTACGGGCCATAGATGGGTTTACAACAATAGGAATGGGGCAAAGAATAGGAATTTTTGCAGGTTCAGGAGTTGGTAAAAGTACTCTTTTGGGTATGATTGCAAGAAATACTTCGGCTGATATTAATGTGATTATATTGGTTGGTGAGAGAGGAAGGGAGGTAAAGGAATTTATAGAAAGAGATCTTGGAACAGGGATAAAAAGATCGGTAGTGATTGTTGCAACCTCGGATGAGCCTCCCCTTTTAAAATTGAGAGCTGCATATGCCGGGACAGCTATTGCAGAGTACTTTATGGAAAAGGGATATAATGTTTTAATAATGCTTGATTCACTTACCAGATTTGCCTATGCTCAGAGGGAAATAGGTCTTGCTACCGGAGAACCTCCTTCGACAAAGGGTTATACTCCCTCTGTTTTTTCTGCTTTACCACGCCTTTTAGAAAGAGCTGGAAACTTTGAGAACAAAGGGAGTATTACCGGTATTTATACTGTTCTGGTTGAAGCTGATGATATTACAGAACCAGTTGCGGATATAAGCAGGTCCATTCTTGACGGACACATAGTTCTTGACAGAAGGCTTGCCAATAGAAATCACTATCCTGCGATAGATATCCTTCAAAGTGTGAGCAGAGTTATGAATTCGGTTGTTGAGGAGGAGCACATAAATTATGCAGGCAGAGTTAGGGAACTTTTATCCGCTTACAATGATGCGGAGGATCTCATTAATATAGGAGCTTATGTAAGGGGGAGTAACCCTCTTATTGATGAGGCCCTGGAAAGAATAAAATCCATAAATGCATTCTTAAGACAGAAAGTTGACGAAAGCTCAAGCTATGATGAGACTTTACGGAAGTTAAAGGAGATATTTAAAGATGAAGAGGTTTAAGTTTTCCCTTGATACTCTCCTGAAATACAGAATTAATATGGAAAAACAGAAAAAAGAAGAGTGGGCTAAGGCGAAGATGGAAAGAGTTAAGGCAGAGGAGAGACTTGAGCAAATTTACAGGGAGGAGCGGGAGAGAAGAGAGTATCTTGAAAGTTTAATGGAGGGAGAACTTGATTTGAGAATTTTTCAGCTTGTTCAAAGATACATAGGTCAGTTGATAAGACTTGAAAAAGTTCAGGCGAAGATTGTGGAAGAGAAAAAAAAGATAGAATCTGAAAAACTTGAAGAATGGATAGAGGCTCGAAAAGCAAAAAAGGTTCTGGAAAATTACAGGGAAAAGAAATGGAAAGAGTATCTTTATGAAATTGATAAAGAGGAACAGAAGATGGTTGATGATCTTTTTTTAAACTCCAAGAGGTTTGCCAATGAAAACTGATTGCAGGATAAAGGTTTTAAAAGCGATGTTTATTTTTGCCCTTTTATTTTTTATCTTTCCTTTGAATTCGCAAAAAAATCAAGGAATAAATGGATCAACTGACATTGATAAAATAATAAAAGAGATAAAGAGTGAAAAAGAGTATTATTTGAGATGGTCAAAAATTTTAAAAAATAAAGAGGATGCTTTAAAACAGTGGGAAAACGAACTTGAAAGAAAGGCAAAAGAACTGGAGAAGGAAAGAAAAAAGCTTAATGAGGAGTGGAAACAATTAGCCGAGGCGAGAAAAGCCAAAAAGGTTGATGTGAGAATTAAGAAAATCCTTGAAACAGTTGAGCCTCAAGCGGCAATTGATAGTATTGTTCACTATTATAACACTGATAAAAAGATGTTTTATTCCATTGGTTTAAGTATCCTTACGATGAAAAAGGGAGTGAGAGTAAATATTCTACAAGGACTTTCAACTGCTCATAAACAGATTTTTATAGATTTAATAGATTTTTTAGCAAAACAGGCAGGATATAAAGAGAAAATGAAAGAATTAAAAAAGATAGGAGGTGGAGGAAATGGATAATCAGGTGATTCTTAACAATGGGGATTTTATTCAGAAAGGAATCGTTAATTCCAATGATATTAAAGGAAAGAAAAGCTTGAAAAAAAATGGGAAAGAGATAAAAAAAGGGAAAGGGATAAGAGAAGATAAAGGAAGTAAAAAGAATGGAAAACTTGAAAAGGATGAAAAGAATTTTCTCGCCCTTCTTGTTCATCATTATCTTAAAAAAGAGACAATAAGTAAGGGGAAGAAGAGCGAAAAAGTGAAGAAAATAAAGAATGATATTGAAAAGAAAATTGGAGAGAGTAAAGTAAGAGTTAAAAAAGAGAATTTAAAAGGAAAAGAGATTAAGAAAGCTGAAAATAGTGAGGTAGCTCTTAAGCTTGTTAAAGGGAGAGGTAAAAAAGTTAAAGCGGATGTGGAAAAAATAGCTGTTGATAAAATAATGGGAGAAAAAAATGTGAAAAAGACTAAAAAGAAAGCCGGAAGTAAAAGAGAGGTAAAGGAGCTTGATAATATAAAGAGTGAAGAGAAGGTGGTTTCCAAAAAGAAGCTTGATCCTGAAAAAGCAAAAGTAGCAAAGGTAGAAGAGATAAAAATCTCTTCCGAAACAAGGGAGATTAAATTTGAAAATTTTAAAATAAACAAACCAAAAACCGAAGGTACAAAGATAAATAGGGCTAATTTGGTTGAAGAAGTTGCTAAAATAATTCAGAATACAACACCCAAGGGAAACAGAATTTTTAGAATCCATCTTGAGCCTCCGGAGTTAGGGAAGATTTATATTCAGCTTTCTTTCAGTAATGATAAAAAGATGGATATGAAAATTTATGTCCAGAAGCCGGAAGTTCAACACTATCTGAATTCAGGTATTGAAACACTTAAAACAAATATTGAAAATCTCGGTTTAAAATTTGATTTGCCCATTATCCAGACTTTAAGTGAGTTTAACTCCGGTGAAAAAGGGGATGGAAATGGAAAGGAAGAGGGAAATCAAAAGAAAATAAAATTTAAACTATATACTGAAGGAAAAGAAAGCCCTGAATACTATGAGGAATATATCGGAGTTATGGATTATTTAAGCGGAAGAGTTGATATTAAAGCCTGATGTTTTAATCTAACAGGGAAAACATTTTCACATAATATTTAGGGGTAAGCTCTTCACCTGTGGCTTTTAATATTAATTTATCCCATCTGTATTTTGCTCCCTCTTTAAAAATATTATCTATGAGGAATTTTCCTATCTTTTTCTCACCATAGTAGGTGACAAAAGTTTTGTCTCTTTCTTTGTAAATTTTTGAAACAATATAGTTGTTTAATTGAGAAGCCAATATTTCTCCGAGCATATAATTATGATAATAAACCGGATCAGAGATAATGTGTATCTTTGCAGCATAATCCGGTTTGTTCCTTCCTTCCGGCTTTTTGATGAATTGATATTTTTCTTTGAGTTTCCACCATAGTTCATTGAGATCTTGATCCGGATTATAGTAAAGCTCCCTTTCAAATCTCATCATTACCTGTGCCCATCTTGAGAAAATAAGCTGAGATTCAAAAAATTCTTTTATAAGAGCTATCTTTATTTTGTTGATTTCATCTTCATTAATATTCAAGGCTTTTTGTAGCCAGTATGGGTTTTTTGCTAATCTTCCAAAAAGCATTGCAATTGCTTCTGTTACAAAAATATGTGCTTCTTCTCTTAAGAAATAGGGTAGCTTTTTGTCAATATACTTTGAATATGCTGCATGGCCAAATTCATGAAGCGTGGTTTCAAGCCATTGACTATTATCTTTTATATTCATCAATACCCTGACATCTCCGGACCTTCCAATCATTATCTCAAAAGCATGGGGGTTCTTTCCTTTTTTTTCGTAAAAATCACTTCTCTTTATTACATCCGAAAGATCTATTCCTATGCTTTTATAAAAATTATCCGCTATTTTAATTATATCTTTTCCTTTTACAAAAGAGTCAATGTTTGTTTCATTAATGGAAATACCCTCTTGAAAGTATGGGTCTTCGTAGTGCCAGGGCATAAGTTCATCAGGAGAGATTCCGTATCTTTGAGATAGTTTAAAATCTATTTCTGATTTTATTTTTTTAAAAGGTTCTTCAGTGTTTTTTGCCAGATTATCAAAAATCTCAAGAATATCCTCCTCTGTTTGCTCTGAAAGTTCAAGAGACATTACATAATAATTTTTAAAACCCAGTATACGGGCAGCTTTGTTTCTGAGTTTGACCAATTTGAGAAAATCTTTGGAAAGAAGCTCTCCCACACTTTTTGATGCTTCCCAATACTTTCTTCTCTCTTCGGAATTCTTTGATTTTTTTAAAATTTCCGATATTTCATTGGCACTTACCTCTTTCCCATCTACCTTTCCACGATAAGTGGAAAATTCTTTTTCTAACTTTGTCTCTAAAATTATTATTTCATCTCTTAAATCTTTTGGAATTTGATTTCTTTTAAAGTTTAAAAGGAGTAATTCTATCTCTCTTTTTAATTCAGGTTCTGTTATTTTCCCGCTGTCATAGATTTCTTTTAGTTTTTCATACTCATTCTTGTCAGAATAAATATCAGCAATTTTTTTATTTAATTCTTCATATTTTCTAAAATATTCATCTTTGCCTGTTACCATTGCATTCCAGTAAGAGAGACTCGTGTCCCTTTCAATTTTTTTGATTTTTTTTTCTATGGAATGCACCAGCTCTTCTCCCTTTTTATCATAATCAGTTTTTCCGCATGATAAATTGCCCATTATTAAACCTCCGATTAAAATCAGAGATAAAAAATTCCAGGGTTTCATATTAAGTATTTTTTCCTATTGCTTCAAGGAGAGAATCCAAAAAATTATGTAATTCTTTAAGGGTTGAATCATTCATTACAAAAAAATCAGCTTCTCCCATACAGGCACCGACCTGTTGGCCGTCGGGGGGCTCATCTATTCCCCATTCTCTCATAAGTTTTTTCTCTATTTCTTCTTCTGACAAGGGATCAGAGCTTCTTTTTCTATTCTTTACTCTCTCAATCAAGGTCTCTTTTGGTGCAGCAACAGCAAGGAGAAAAAAGTTTTCCATTTTTCTTAACTCTTCTATTTCTGCCGGATTTCTGATTCCATCTATCACCCAATTTAACTCTTTATCTCCATTTTCTATTTTTTCCCTAACTCTTTTACCAAAAACTCCAGCTCCCTCTTCTTTTCTAAGGCTGTTTCCAATCATCATAAGATTATCCCTTGTCTCTTCAAGATCTCTTTTTCTGAGCTCTTCTCTTACCATATCCGAAAGGGAAATATATTTGAAACCCTTTGATTTTAGGTATTTTGAAACTTCTCCCTTCCCTGAAGCGAGAGGACCTGTTAAACCTATCTTTATTCCTTTCATTATTTACCTGGACACTGTTTTACGATTTTTTCAGGGAGATTTTTATTTCCGTAAGCTTTGTCAAAGTGTTTGCTAAAATCTTCTGCTAATTTGTTAGCTCTTCTTTCAAACTCATCTTTATCCTTCCATGTAAGTTTGGGGTCAAGAATTTCAGAAGGAACATCTCCTATGCATTTTTTTGGTATGTTAATGTGGAATCTTTTATCTTCATAGTATTCTATATCTCTTAATTTCCCGGTTACGGCTGCTTCAACTATCTTTCTTGTGATATTTATGTCAAACCTTTTTCCCACTCCATATGGACCTCCTGTCCATCCTGTGTTTATGAGATACACATCTGTGTTGTGTTTTCTCATCTTTTCCCCTAACATTTCCGCATAATCATTGGGATTTCTTGGCATAAAAGGTTCGCCGAAAAATCTTGAGAATGTTGATACTGGATCAACTATTCCTGTTTCTGTCCCGGCAAGTTTACTTGTATAGCCCATTAAAAACCAGAGCATAGCTTGCTCTTCATTTAATTTTGCCACAGGTGGAAGCACTCCATTTGCATCTGCAGTCAGGAAAATTATTGTTTTGGGATGTCCTGATGTGGAGGACATTTTAATATTTGAAAGATAGACAAGAGGATATGATGATCTTGAATTTTCTGTGAGCCGCGCATCATAAAAGTCAAATTCTCCATTTGGATAAATCATAGCATTTTCTACTATTGCTCCATGATTAAGATAATCATCTTTATGCATCACTGCATTGTAAATCTCCGGCTCCTTTTCTGCGCTCAATCTTATCATTTTTGCATAGCAGCCATTTTCAAAATTGGCAATTCCATCATCACTCCATCCATGCTCATCATCGCCCAAAAGCGCCCTTGAAGGATCAGCTGAAAGTGTGGTTTTACCTGTACCTGAAAGTCCTAAAAATAGAGCAGAGCTTCCATCTTTTCCTTCATTTGCAGATGCATGTAGAGGTAGAATACCATTCTCGGGTAAATAATAGTTCATAACTGTAAACATGAGTTTTTTCACTGAGCCAAGATAAGCTGAGCCAATAACTATTCCTGCCCTTCTGTCATAATCTATTGCTATTGCCATATTTGTTGTTTTACCATCAGGTAATTTTCTCAGCCTTCCTTCGTATCTCTCTCTTTTCAATTTATCATAAGGTAAGACGAAAAGTGTGAAAGGCTTATCGTAAAAAATACTTTTTGAGATATCTTCAGGCACAGGTCTGAACATATTGTCCGTAAAGAGAGCCGTAAGAGCTTTGTCTGTTATTGTTTTTACGGGCAAAGCATACTTGCTGTCAGCCCCTATTACTCTATTAGTTACAAAAATTTCATTTTTATTTTTTAATAAGGCCAATGCATCTTCAAGAAGCATATCAAAGGTATCTTCTGAAATTGGAATATTGTAAGGGGAATCCCAATCTATATTACCCTCACTTTCCTTTCTTTTTACGGTAACTGTATCTTTGGGACTTCTTCCGGTTGACTCGGGTGGAGTCCAGGTAGCAAGAGCTCCATTTTTACTGACTACTGCTTCCTTTTTTTCAACACTTGCTTTAATTAATTCTTTTCTGGATAAATCCTCTTTTACATTTTTATGGCTCTTTAAAAGATTTAGAGCCATATCTTTTATTTCCATATCAGACCTCCTCCAAAAAAATAATAAATTATAGGGATTATAAAATAAAAAAAATTAATTATCAAACATATTATAGTTTTATTTTTATTTTAAATTTATTATAATTTAATCCCTTTTACTGCAAAGTTCGTTTCAGCAAAAAGGTGTTTGTTAATGAGATCGATATTGTAATTTATTATTGGGTTATCAGTTTCTTTTAATTTTATATCCGGTGGTTGAGAAAATATTATTTCAACTTCAGAAAAACCGCTTTTTTCAAAGAGAAATCTCATAAGTTCCGGATGGACAGCAAATCTGTGGGTGGGGTCAAGTAAAAAAATTTGAGAAAATGAAAACCATGAGAGAGGATTAATTGTTTCTAAAATTAGAACCCCTCCTTTTTTTAATTTTTTTAATGCAATGGAGATGAGTTCCTTTACTATCGAGAAATCAAGATGTTCTATTACCTGAGAGGAGAATATTCCATCAAATGACTCATCCTCTTTCTTTTTTAAGAAGTCAATAAGATCTCCGTGAAAAACTTTCAAACCTTTTCTTTTTGCAATTTTTAACATTCCTTCGTCAATATCAACTCCAATACCAAATCTACCTGTACTTTCAACGAGTTCCAAAAATTCTCCTCTTCCGCAACCAAGGTCAAGGATCAGTCCTTTTTCAGGGAAAAGATTAAGATAATTCTCAAAAGAGCTTTTTACATCTTCCTCTTTTCTGAATCTTCTTTCAAAAGATGGGTATCCTGCGAGTTCTATGATTGATTTGATTTCTTTTTGCTCTTCCTCTGTAAGATTTTCTTTCCCCTTTTTAAGCTTGTCAAGGATTTCTCCTATTTCATTGAATTCTAAAAGAAGGGTTCTAACATCATTATAAATTGATGAAAGTCTATCCAGCTGCCATATTATGCTTTTAAAGTGTAATGTTGAATGATTATTAGAAAGAGCATCCCATTTTTTATCTTTTATATCTGTTAGTTTTAATAAAAGTTCTTCTTTTTCTTTAAAAAGTTGAATAATGGCTGGAATTGAAAAAAACGCCTTTATCCCTTTAAATTTTTCTAATTCTTTATCTATCTCTTTTATCTTCTTCTCTAATTCTCTTTCTTCTTTCTCAAGGCCTTCTATGTATCTTTGCATTAATCCTCAAGTTTTTTGTCCTCTTTTTTCTCCTCAGTACTATCCTTTTTCATCTCTTCTTTAAAACTCTTTATACCCTTTCCAAGACCCCTGAAAACCTCAGGTATTTTGTTAGCTCCAAAAAGAAGAACGATTATAAAAGCGATTAACAATAATTCCGGTAAACCTAATGATCCAAACATCTTAACCTCCAAAAAAATTATATACCAAATACTTTTCAAGAGCAAGAAAAAGCTTTTTCCTACCTTTCATATTTGACAATAAAGTAGAAGAGGGGGTTCCTTTTAAGTTTAGCTTCTATCTTGTAAAATCTCCCTTTTCCTTCCAAAGAGAAGTTCTTTTGAAGTTCACCATACTTTATTTTAACATTTCTATCATCCCCTCTGTTTATTCTATTTTTTAGGGCAAATCCTTTGAAATCAATCGAAAGTTCTTTTCCATTAAATTTGGCCTCTTTAAGAATAATAATATCTTTTTCCTTTAGCTTTAAAATCTCTCCTGCAGGAATTTTTTTCTCCTCTCCATTAATCTTTATAATAAACCGGGGAATCTTTTTTGAAGGATAAATTTTAAAACTTGTTATTTTATGATAATCGTGTCTTATGAGAACTGTTGTTTTTTTCGTGATAAGATATCTTTTGTTTCTGTCATTTTCACCTCCCCAACCGAGGATATCAGCAGCCCAACCAAATTTTCTGCTTCCGTGAATACTTTTGAGGGTAATTGTTTCATCTTGTTTTAATAGCAAAACAGATTTTTCAGGAACTATGAATTCCTTTCCCTCTTTATTAAAAATTTTTACATAATAGAAAACCGGTTTTTTTAGGTTAGGTCTAATCTTGTTTTCTGGAATTATTCCAAAAACTTTAAAAAGTTCGTTTAATACTAAGAGGTGATATTTTACCTTTAATTCGTCTGATTTAATATTTTTGGATGTTTCAACCCCAAAAGCAGGGATCCCGTAAACTTTATAAGCATAGAAAGTTGCCGTGAATTTCATTTGCTCAAGATTCTTTTCCTTGTGGGTTTTTTCTGTTTCTGTATTCCAGAAAGCAAAGAGGTGATTCGGGTTCTTTATCTTTTTATTCACTTTCTCAACAACCTCTTTCCCTATTTTTTCAAGGTCTATCTCTTTTTTTGTTTTTTTTGAGATAACCTTTGCTGCATCCACAATTATGCATTGTCCGAAATTTTTATGATACTTTCTATGAAATCCCCAGGCATCGTGAAGGTTTATGAAAATATCTGCTTGTGCCATAAGTTTTTTAAGAATCTTAACTATTCTTGTATCAGGGTCTTTCTTTTTTGATTTCCAGTTTTTAAATTTTCTGTTCATATCTCCAAAATAACCGCGAACATTTTTCATTATGGAATAAAAATTAACCCTTGGAACGATTATCACAGTACCCTTTTTTAGTTTTAATTCGGTTAGCTTTTCGGCTGTAAGGTATGCTCCGGGTTCATTACCATGAATTCCTCCGAAAATCAGCATAACAGGAGATTTATCCTTTTCCGCCTCTATCTTTACTACAGGAAATTGAAAATCAGTGCTAATGAGAAACATTTTTTCATAGTAAAGAGTGGAGAAGGAAAAAGAATGAAAAAAGATTAAAAGCAGAGTGAAAATGAAAATTCTTTTCATAGGTTTATTCTTTCTGAATAAACTAAGACTCCTGTCAAATCATAAATTTCCACTGAGACTGCTTTGGGGAAAAAGTTTTTCCCGTATTTAAAGCTTAGTTTTATATTTTTGCTTTTTAAAATTTTGAAAAATTTTCCCTGTTTTTTTGGATTAAACTTTATTTTTTCATCAAAATATTTTACTCTGTTTCTCAGAAAAGCAAAGCCTGAATTATCTTCATTTAGGATTTTAACGAGAAGGTATCCTGCTGTTGGGGTGGTAAGTCCATTTGTTATTCTAAAGCTTAGTTTAAAGTTTGCGTTGAGAGGATCATTTTCCCAGGAGAAATTTTCTATTTTTAAAATCTTTTTCCCTTTAATTACAATTTTCTTATCTTCCCATTTTTTGTTAGCAAGGGCTTTTTCCCTTATGATTTTCCATGAATTTTCCTCTTTTATCCAGTAAAGTCTCTTTATTCCTCTGAATTTCATCCTATCAGATCTGTATTTTTGATAAAATGCTGTTACAACATATTTATCTGTTTTGAAAATTTCAAGATCTTCAATATCTATTTTTATAAATTTGTATATTTTGTTGAGTCTATCTTTAAAATTTTTATAGGCATAATAATCCATATTTCCATTTCTGAACTTTTTAGAGTAGAATCTTATATATCTGTCTATATCTCTACTTTCCCATCCTTTTTTCCATGAGTAAACCAAATCTTTAAAAAAATCTCTCATCTCTCTAACTTTGTTAACTTTTAGAAATCTGATTTCTTCCACATTAATAATCGGTGTTTTTTCAAGAATAATAAGTGGGGAAACCTTAATGAGATCTGCATTTCTCATAGCAACGCAACCTTTTGTGGAAAATGGAGTGAGTGGTTTGAATGGGTCTTCTGTACCATGAAGCCAGATACCTGAGCCGCTTTTTCCCTCATAAAGGTCAAAAGGATTGGGATAATTCATTACAAAGGCTCTAATCCCGTAAAGAGGCGGGAGCTTTTTCCCTTCTAAAATTTTTGTAAAAAAATAAACACCTTCAGGGGTTTTTTCATCCCCTTCATTTATCTTGTCTCCATTATTTTTCCCTGTCGTTATTGTGAAAATCATTATAGGGTCAATATCCTCACCTCTGTAAACATACATTTTCTGACTCTTTTTCTCAACTAAAAAAGCATAATTTGTTTTACTCAAAAGAAGAATATTGTCAGGGTATAAATTCTCCCTATATGAAAAAGAAAAAGATGTGCTTATTATCAAAAGCACTGTTAAAAGATTAAATTGTTTGAAGAAACTCTTCATAACCTTTTTCGATTGCCTCCTTTTGAAGTTTTAAGATTTTTTCAATTCCCTTTTCAGCAAGTAGAATTAAATCATAGAGCTCTCTCATTGTAAAAGCTCTTTTTTCTCCTGCTCCCTGTATCTCAATAAGCTCCTTTTTCTCATTTTCAACAATATTGAGGTCCACTTCAGCCTCAGAATCCTCTTCAAAATCAAGATCAAGCATGGGAACACCATTTATAATTCCTACTGAAATAGCACTTACGAGTCCCGTTAATGGTTCCTTTGCAAATTGATTTCTAAATGTAAGTTTTTTAAGAGCTATTGCAAGTGCAACTGCTCCTGCGTTTATGGAAGCGGTTCTTGTTCCCCCATCTGCCTGGATTACATCGCAGTCTATATAAAGTGTGATTTCCCCAATCTCATCAAGGTTAATCATATATCTTAAAGCTCTGCCTATTAATCTCTGAATCTCCTGGGATCTTCCGGATATCCTCCCATTTGTTCTTTCTCTGATATTTCTTTTTTTTGTTGCACGGGGGAGCATTCCATATTCTGCGGTTAGCCATCCTGTTCCACTTCCTTTAAGGAAAAAAGGCACTTTTTTTTCGACTGAAACAGAGCACACTACCTTTGTATCTCCATCCTCCACAAGGCATGAGCCCTCCGCATATTTTAGATAATTTGGGGTAAATCTTATCTCTCTTAGTTCATTATTTTTTCTATTGTCTTTTCTTTTCAAAAAACCTCCGTTTTCTAACTTTTATTATTTTATGTCAAAGTTCACGCCAACTTCCCTGGCAATTTCTTCCATTGTTGCATAAACTTTGTCCTGCACAGGAACTCTATCTTTATACTTTAATTCAAGTTCATATTCCTTTTCTCCTGCGATGTAAATTCTATTCTTACCTGCTGCTTTTTCAGAGTTTTTCATTGTATCCTGCAATTTGTCCATTCCCTCTTTTATCTTATCAAGCCCTATAAAAGCATCCGGATTAATTATTCCGACGAAGTGACAAACATCTGCAGGTTGTCCCTTCTTACCATAAACAAAAGGTCCGAAAGAACCGCCTGAAAAAATTCCCGTAAATATTTCTACTATCATTCCGAGTCCATACCCTTTGTGTCCGCCGGTAAGTTCTTCACCTCCTCCCAATGGAAGAAGTCCGCCACCTCTTCTTTCTTTTAAATTATCAAGGACTCTTTGTGGATCATCTGTGGGAACCCCATTTTCATCGGTTGCCCAGACCTTTGGAATCTTTTCTCCTTTTCTTGCATATACCTCGAGTTTTCCTCTTGGGACGGTTGAAGTTGCCATATCAAGAAGGAAGTCAGGGTTTTTATCTGCTGGAACTCCGACTGCAATAGGATTTGTACCAATTAAGGCATTTTTACCAAAGGTCGGAACCACAAGAGGAAATGTGTTTGTCATTGAAATTCCAATGAGTCCCTCTTTTAAAGCCATGAGAGGATAATAACCAGCTATACCGTAGTGATTGGAGTTTCTGATAACAGCAAAGCACATATAATTTTTTTTGGCTTTTTCAATACACTTTTTAGTAATTTCATAGGTTATAACCTGCCCAAGTCCTCCATTCCCATTAGCCACTATGGAAACAGGTGTTTCCTTCTCAATTGTTGGCTTTGCATCCGGAATCATAACTCCATTTTTGATTCCATCGACATATCTTTTAAGTCTTGCAACTCCGTGGGACTCAACTCCTCTTTTGTCAGCTTCGATAAGTACATCCGCAATTACTCTTGCCCCTTCTTCATCAACATTGAGCTTTTTAAAAACCTCTGTTACAAAATCACCCAACTTTTTTACATCAACTTCTATGTATGAAGCCATAAAAAACCTCCTAAATAATTTAATATTAAATTAGTACAAATTTTATTTTAAGGAGATGATTTTGTCAACATAGAATTTTTAAAAGTTAATGGTTAATTTTGAAGATCTCCTGTTTGTTAATAAAATCTTCTGCTTTTATGTTTTAAGAATTACCAGTATTTCTTTTTGTAAAGTTTTTCTGTTGTCTCTTTGGCAATGATTGGGGAAAGAAGAAGTAGTGCTATAAGATTGGGTAATGCCATGATTGCATTTGCCGAATCACCTGTATACCAAATTATATTAAGATGAGCTCCCTGAACTATTGCTCCTACAAAAAGAAGTAAGATAAAAATGACTCTGTATGGATAAATTATTTTGCTCCCGAAAACAAACTCTACACATTTTTCTCCATAATAGCTCCAGCCAAGAAGAGTTGAGTATCCAAAAAGAAAAGAAGAAAAAGCTATGATTGCTCCTCCGTAAGGGATTACGCGATTAAAGGCTTCCATCGTAAGAGCGGTGGATGTTAATCCCGCTGAAGAGCCATAGGCGGCTGTTTGCAAATAAGCTCCTGTCAAAACTATACTTAAAGTTGTGAGTGTGTTAACCACAATTGTGTCAATAAAAGTTCCGGTCATTGCTATTAGTCCATTGTAAGCTGGCTCCGGTGATCTTGATGCCGCCTGCGCAATAGCTGCTGAACCAAGACCCGATTCATTTGATAAAACTCCTCTTCTTACACCTATTGAAATTGCCTGTTTTACTGAGGTCCCGATAAGTGCTCCTCCAACCGCTTTTACGGAAAATGCAGCTTTAAAAATTAGTGCAAAAGCAGCAGGTATTGCTGTGAATTTTGCTATTAAGATAATAAGTGCTCCTCCGAAGTAAAGGATTATCATTGCCGGTACCAATTTTTCCGATACACTTCCTATTTTTTTAATACCTCCTATTGTAACAATTCCCGTAAGAACAGCGATTAAAAGCCCGCTTATCCAGAAGGGAACACCAAATTGGGTCTTAAAAGCGAGTGCCATCGAGTTTGATTGCGCCATGTTTCCTGTGCCAAAAAGAGCAGTAATGGCTCCTGCTCCGGCGAAAAGGAATCCCAAAAATTTTGCCACAGGTTTCCACTTTATTCCGTATCTTGCATAGTACATGGGACCACCAGCCATCTCTCCAAGCTCATTCTTTTTTCTGAACTTAACTCCTAAGAAACCTTCCGCATACTTTGTAGCCATACCAAAGAAACCTGCAACCCACATCCAGAAAGGAGCGCCGGGTCCTCCTGTTGCAATCGCGGTGGCAACTCCAGCAATGTTTCCATTACCAACAGTTGCCGCAAGTGCGGTCATTAAGGCAGCGTATGGCGATATATCACCCTCCTCCTTTTCTGTTTTGTCCTTTTTAAAAGCTCCTTTTAAAACGAGTTTGAGAGAGGCTATTATTCTTCTGAGCTGAACGAATCTTGTAACAAGTGTGAGTATTATCCCTGTTCCGACAAGGAGAATTACCATCCATGAACCCCATAGGATATCTGAAATATTTCTTATTATAATTAAAACTCTATCTAAAAACGAAAGATTAACAGTAAACTTTTTATCAAGATCTTTATTTATTTCAATTTTTTGCTCTAATTTTTCAACGCTGTATATATCAAGTTTAAATTCATAAGCCCCCTCTTTTAAGTCTCTGAAAATAAACTCACCCTTTTTATTTAAAGGTGCTTTTATATAATTTTTCTCACCCTGTTTTTTTAATAAAACATAACCATCTTTCAACGGTTTTCCGTTTTGGTCATTTATTTTTCCTAAGAAATTATAGGAAAATAAGGGGGGTAATAGTATGGAAAAAAGCAAAAAAAGAACCATTACTCTTTTTTTCATTTGATCCTCCGTGAACTATAGTTCCTTTATTAAAACATATTTTTTGATTTTGTTAAAGTATAAGAGAATACGAAAAAAAAATGCAAATGTTTTGAATTATATTAGGGAACAGGCAGAGTTATAATGTTAAAAAAATAACTAATTGGTTTTAAGTGTTAATGTCAAAGCTTTCGCATCAACTCCTTTTATTAAGTTTAACTTTCTTACAAACTCATTTATCTTTTCATCTTCCCCGACTATCTCAAGGATTAGAAGTCCTGTTTGGGTGCAATTATCAAGAACCCCATCGTGAATTCCAAGTCTTGTTTTAATCATACAGCCCCAGGCAGTCAACAATTTTTGGACTTTAACTGCAACATCATCCCTATTTAAAATTATGAGTGCTACAATCGTTCTTTTTTCCATTTCTTATCCTCCTTATATTGTTAAAAAACTAACATAATAAAATAGTGTATTTTTTAGTTTATGTCAAGGACAAAAGAAATAATAAATTATAATGGTAATATTATCACCAAATATATTGTGTTAATCATTAAAAAAATTTGACAAAAGATACTATATCTGCTACTATTTAGTTGATGAGTTTTAATATAGTAAAGATTATTATAGATATTGTGGTTTTGCTTTTTGCTGTATCAATTCACGAAGCCTCCCATGGTTATGTTGCCTATAAATTCGGAGATCCTACTCCTGAGGTGGACGGAAGACTTACTTTAAACCCGATAGCCCACCTTGATCTTGTAGGCTCAATTATTGTTCCCGCTTTTTTGATAATTTTCAAAATGCCGGTTTTCGGTTGGGCAAAACCTGTTATGATAGATCCGAGAAATTTTGATGGGGATTACAATAGTGTAAGAAAAAAAATGGCTGCAGTTGCTTTTGCAGGCCCAGGTTCAAACTTTTCTGTTGCAATACTTTCTGCAATACTTTTAAGAATTATTTTTCACTTTGATCCTGCAGTAAAACTTCTTATTTTTACAAATACTCCGATGCCTTCAAGTCTTTTGGCTGGTATTGCATTTATATTGTTTGAACTTTTTATAATAAATGTTTTTTTGGGACTCTTTAATTTAATCCCTATTCCTCCCCTTGACGGAGGAAATATTTTAATAGGTATTCTTCCTCCTAAGGCTGCAATTAAATATGAAAAGCTTCAGCCTTACGGGTTTTTTATTTTGCTGTTTTTGATTTATACAGGTGTTTATTCTTTTTTTATAATGCCTTTTTTTAGATTATTTTTAAAATTATTGGGGTAAAAAATGGAGAAAAAGAAAATAGTTTTGAGTGGAATGAGGCCGACAGGTCCTCTTCACATAGGGCATCTTGTTGGAGCTTTGAACAACTGGGTTTCTCTTCAGGAAAAGTATAATACCTATTTTTTAATAGCTTCTTTACATGCTTTAACATCAGAGTATGCAAATTCTGAGAGGATTCCCGAATATACAAAAGAGATAGTGCTTGATTGGCTCAGTGTTGGAATAGATCCTGAAAAATCCGTTATATTTGATCACTCTAAATTTGAACATCACTATCAGCTCCATCTTATTCTTTCAATGATAACTCCACTTGGCTGGCTTGAAAGAGTCCCGACTTACAAGGAACAGATAAAGCAGTTAAAGGCTAAGAATATAGATACCTATGGATTTCTGGGATACCCTGTTCTTCAAACTGTGGACATTATTTTATACAAAGGGGAGCTTGTACCGGTAGGAGAGGATCAGGTATCTCACATTGAATTATCAAGGGAGATAGTTAGAAGGTTTAATTATCTTTATACAGAGGTTTTTCCTGAACCTCAACCTCTTTTAACAAAAGTTCCGAGGCTCCCTGGTCTTGATGGAAGAAAGATGAGTAAAAGTTATAATAATGCTATTTACCTGAAAGAGGATTTTGATGAGGTGAAAAAAAAGATTTTCCCTATGATGACAGATACAAGAAGAAAAAGGAGAACTGATCCCGGTGTTCCTGAAGATTGTCCTGTTTTTTATTATCACAAAGCTTTCTCAACGCAGGAGGAAGTGGATGAGATAGTAAAAGGGTGTACAACTGCCACTATAGGTTGCCTTGACTGTAAAAAAATCCTGATAAAAAATCTTGAAAAGGTTTTGGTTCCAATTAAAGAAAAAAGGGACAAACTTGAGAAGGATAAATCATTTGTTGATGATGTTTTAAGAGAAGGTAATAAAAAGGCAAAAGAGGTGGCTGAAAAAACAATGGATGAAGTTTTTACTGCGATAGGGTTTAAAAATGAATAGAGATGAGTTTGTAATATCAACAGAGTATTTTGAAGGCCCCTTTGATCTTCTGCTTTTTTTGGTAAAGAGACAGGAGCTTGAGATTGAAGAGATCAGCCTTACCAAAATCATTGGGGATTATCTTAGCTTTTTAAAATCAAGAGAAAGTATAAATCTTGACAGAGAAGCTGATTTTATTGCAGTTGCGGCAACTTTAATACTTTTAAAGTCAAAAGCGATTCTACCTTATACAAAAACAGAGGAAGAGGAAGAGCAGAGGCAGGATGAGTTTAATATTCTGGATCAATTAAAGCAATTTGAAAGAGTAAAAGAGATTATGAAGATTTTGGAAAATAATTATAGAGAAGAAACAAAGGGCCTTAAAGTAAATTTCCCTTACACGGGAGAGAGAGAGTATGAAATATATCCGGTTAGCACATTCCTTTTAGCTGAAACCTTTTTTAAACTGATTAAAGTAAGGGAAAGGGATGAAAATTTCAAGTTAAAAGAGAGAAAATATAATCTTAAAGAGGTTATGGATAGTATTCTGAAAATTGTGAGAAAAGAAAGATTTTTGAATTTTAATAAATATTTTGAATCATTCGATAGTATTGATGATGCTTTTTTCTCCTTTTTTGCACTCCTTGAGCTTATAAAAAGAAGAAAGGTGATAGCTGTGCAGGAAACCTTTTTCGGAGATATTTTAGTATTTCCTGCGAGAATGAAAGAGGAAGAGAGAGCGCTTTATGTCAACTGAAGTTAGGGAAAATCTAAAATCAATAATAGAGGCCATAATATTCTCAGCAAGAACAGTGGTAAAAAAAGAGGAGCTTTATTCATATTTTTCAGATATCGAAAAAGAGAGAATAGACTCTATCATTAATGAGATAAAGGATTTTTATGAAAAAAATAGCTCTCTTTATCTTGAGGAAGTTGCCGGAGGTTTTGTTTTTAAAACCAAAAAAGAATTTTATTCTTATATAAAGGATTTTTTTGGATTTAAAAAGGAACTTAGATTTTCAAAAGCAGCTCTTGAAACCCTTTCACTGATTGCTTATAAACAGCCTATTACCTTAAAGGAAATTTCCTATTACAGGGGGACCCAATCTTCATACATGGTAAAACAGCTTTTGGAATCGGGCCTTATTAAAATTTCAGGAAGAAAGGAGATTCCGGGACATCCCCTTTTGTATGAGACGACGGATAAATTTCTTGAAATTTTTGGTCTTAAAAGTCTTGAAGATTTACCCTCTGTGGAAGAACTTAAAGATCTTCTAAAAGATGAATAAAAAAAGGCGGAAGATATTATCTTCCGCCTTTAATGTTTATTTGCTCTTAAAGAATAAAACCAATCATAAAGGAAAAGGATGCTCCTGACATATCAAGAGGTTCGAATCCTTCAAACTCACTTGAAAGAGTCGTTTTTATCATCTGATATCTTCCCTCAACTCCCAACAAGAATCTTGCAGTTGGTCTTATAATTATTCCTACAGCGCCATTTACGCCCATTGAAGTGGTTTTTGATAGAAAATCTCCATCATAAACATATCCTCCATCAAAATCAATAAACTCTCCCCATTGATTATATTCAACAGAGTAAAAACCTGCACCTATCTGTAAATAAGGAGCTATCATCTCTCTTTTTTTCATAGGATAAAATTTTGCATTGATTTCGAAGATTCCCATTTTGTAGCTAATAGCTTGATTTATAGTTGTTCCATCTTCATAAACATAATCCCTATATTCTGAATCCACCTCTTTCTTTTCAATGCTTCCAAAGTCAAGAGATATTCCGAAATGTCTGTTTATGGGCATTTCATAGGTTAGAAATACCTGGGAAGTATTAAAGTCTGATTTCTGAAGCAGTAAATTGTTAAAATTTGTTTCCCACAGATCACTATTACAATTTGGATAAAAAAGCCCGTACTTTATCCAGAAAATACCGGATTGAGCTGGTATTGATAGTATAAACATTAAGATTAATGTGAAAAGAAACACTCTTTTTTTCATTTTATCCTCCTTTTCTTTAAAGTAAAACAAATAATCAAATATTATGCCAAAAAGGGGAAGGCTGTAATTCCGATGTTTTTATTATGTAAGCTTCTTAAAAAATGATAGAAAAATAATACACTTGATAATTGAAAAAACATTTTTTTGGTCTTAAGGCTCATATCTTCCGAAAATCATTTTACCGGCTACTGTTTGCAATACTGATGTTACCGTAATATCTATTGTTTGTCCTATCATCTTTCTCGCATTATCCACAACTACCATTGTTCCATCTTCAAGATAAGCAACCCCCTGATCCTTTTCCTTACCCTCTTTTAAAATATACGCTTTTATCTTTTCTCCAGGTAATACTATTGGTTTGAGAGCATTTGCAAGTTCATTTATATTTAAAATTTTTATACCTTGAATTTTAGCAAGTTTATTAAGATTAAAATCAGTGGTGATAACCTTTGCTCTTAGATCTTTTGCAAGCTGAAGAAGTTTGTGATCCACTTCTTTTACATCAGGATAATCTCTTTCTATTATTTTAAAATCAATATTTGAACACTTTTTAAGCTGTTCCAAAAAATCAAACCCTCTTCTTCCTCTCTGTCTTTTTAGTGAATCAGAAGAGTCAGCTACCTGCTGTAATTCATTCATTATAAAAGAAGGTAAAAGAACTTTTCCTTCCAAAAAGCCTGTCTCACATAGATCAGCTATTCTTCCGTCTATTACTGCTGATGTGTCAAGGATTTTAACAGCTATTGTTTCTTTTCTCTCTTTAAATATTGATTTTATTGTTGATGGCCTGAACCATTCACTTTTGTCTATCCCAAAGTACAATCCGGTAAGTGGAAGTATCACTGATATGAAATTCTTAATCCACAATTTGTTTATAGGGCAGATTTTTATAAGCAGATATGATATGAAAACACCTAATATGAATCCTATTAATCCCCCCCAGAAGTGTTGAAATTCAGTTTTTTCTATTTTTTTGATTAGGAATAGAAGTATAACTGAAATTAGAAAGGTTATAATTGCATATAGGATTCTTTGCTCCTGAGAGGGAGCATAAAAATAGCCTACTGCTGCCCCTGTTAAAGTAATTATTACTCCGAATATTAAGCCTAACATTTTTAACCTCTTTTATTATTAATATTAAAAATAATTTTTAATTGATTTATATTTCCAACCTTATGTATGTTAATGCCTTTTTTTTCAATCCCCTTTATCATATCAGATGTATAAATATTTTTAAAGCCAAATTTCTTGGCTTCACTTACCCTTGCTTCAAGCATAAAAGGTGGCATCACTTTTCCTCCGAGAGAAATTTCCCCGATGAAGATACTATCTTTATCAATTTTTATACCTGTTTTTGAGGAAATTAGTGAACTGGCAAGGGCAAGATCTATTGCAGGATCCTGTATGGTGAGCCCTCCGGAGACTTTAACAAAAACATCATCCTCATAAAATTTTATACCTATCTTTTTCTCCATGACTGCTATAAGCATGGTGGCTCTGTTTCTGTCAACTCCTGCAAACATTCTCCTCGGATTTCCCATAAAAGGGGATTTTGTTACCAGAGATTGAATTTCAACAAGCAAGGGCCTTGAACCCTCTATTGCTGCAAAGATGGAAATTCCGCTTTCTCTTTCTTTGCTTTCTCCATTCCACAAATTAAAAGGATCATCGAGGGGAATTAATCCTTTTGATGTTATTTCAAAAAGACCTATTTCAAAGGATGCTCCGAATCTGTTTTTTATTGCTCTTAGGATTCTTCCCTGGTGAAAACGGTCTCCCTCGAAGTATAAAACTGCATCCACAAGGTGTTCAAGAATTTTTGGGCCTGCAATTTCCCCTCCCTTTGTTATATGTCCTATTATAAATGTTGTGATTTCATTTTTTTTGGATATCTCGATTAATTTTGAAGCAACCTCTCTTATTTGAGCCACTGAGCCAGCAGAAAAATTCATGCTCTCAAAGAAAATGGTCTGAATTGAATCCACTATCAAAAGTTCCGGCTCTGTTTTTTCCACTATTGCTAAAATCTCCTCCACAGAGTTTGTTGAAAGGATTAGAATGTTTTCTCCCTTCAGACCAAGTCTTTCTGCTCTCAGTTTTATCTGTCCGATGGATTCTTCACCGGATACATAAAGTACCTTTTTTGTTGAAGATACTTTTTCAGCTACCTGCAAAAGTATTGTTGATTTGCCGATTCCGGGCTCTCCTCCCAAAAGGATTACCTCTCCTCTCACAAGACCTCCTCCGAGAACCCTATCAAATTCTGAAATACCCGAAGAAAACCTAATTTCCTTTTTGTGCTTTACACTGAAAAGTGATGAAATTTCAATCTCTTCTATGTCCCTTTTCAAAATTTTATTAGTTTTTTCTTCTTTTTTTTCCACAAACGAATTCCATGCTCCGCACTGGGGGCACCTTCCTGCCCATTTTGTTGTCTTAAATCCGCATTCAGAGCAAACAAAGTATTTTTTTTCTTTCATCTTAATCAATATAGCTAATTCCGAAAAAGAATTTCTTCCCTTCTCTTCTATCTTCATACCCCCCGCTTAAACTGAAGCCATAATAAACTTTGTAAAATCCTGTGATTCGCCAGTATGGAAAGGAGCCTTTGTTAAAATCTTTTAATGTGAAATCAAGGGTAAAATGTTTTTCAGGAGAAATTCCAAGCCCCACTCCAAAACTTGAATCTATTATTCCCACTTTTGGAGTAAATACCCCCATTCTCTTTGCTCCGTAAATGGAGTATAAAAAATCTTCATTATAAGGATCCTGGGTTAGGGCCATTCCGATGAAATTATCATCTTTTTTTATCCCCATTTTCAAAAGATTTCTGAATTTTGAATCTCCATAATAGTAAGAGCTAAATCCATAATAAAATTTTACGGAATCCTTTGTGTTAACAATCCCTTTTAATCTCTCAACACTGTCTTTTAGTGATATTACTGTTTTTTTTATGTCTTTATATAGCTTATCGTCTTTCAAAAGTTTTCCTGCTGTTCCTTCGCCAGAGTTTATTAGTTTTGCCATTTTTGAAACTTCGGCGGCAATTTCTTCAAGGTCATTGCTCAGTTTTTTAAATGATTTTAAGCCACCCTTCACACTATCCTGATTGTTATTAACAATGGTCTCAAGAGATTTTGTTAACCTGTCTATTCTCTTTGCTATGTCAAAAACTATTTGATTAAGATCATTCATACTGCTTTTTGTATCATTTAGCATTTCGGGGATTGCTTCTTTTATCTGTTGGGCAGCAATATTAACCTGTTTTGATGTTTCGGCCATATTTTTAAGAATTGTTTTTAGTCTGTATTCTCCTTCTTCAGAGGTAAAAATGTTTTTTATAGTATCTCCTACCTGTTTTAAATTTTGTCCTATTGAATAAAAGAGTGAACCTATCTGGTCAAGAGAAAGAGGAGGGATTCCCTCAATTCTGTCTCCGTCTTTTAAAAAACTTTCCGCATTTTTACCGGGAATTATTTCCAAGTACTTTTCTCCCATTATTCCAAAGGAGGATACGGTGGCTTTTGAATCTTTTCTTATCTTAATATCGTGAGTAATGAACATTTCAACCTCTGCCTTACCTTCCTTTAGATAGATATCTAGAACCTTTCCTATCTTAACTCCTGCGAGCCTTACAGGAGCACCTTTTAAAAGAGCAGCTGTTTGATCAAATGTAGTGTAGATAGTGTAGCCTTTTTTCTTAAAACTTAAGTTTATCTGCCCGACTCTGACAATCATATAAAAGAATAGTATTAAACCGATTATAATGAATAAACCAACTTTTGATTCTTTTCTCATATCAAACTCCCAACAAATAATATAGCAAATAAAAATTGATTTGGCAAAATAAAAGATGGTTTAATTTGTGAGATTTACTTAATTTTTGTTCAAAAAATCAAGGGCGTATTTAATATGAAGTGAAGCTCCCACAAAAAGTGCATCCTCATCAATATCAAATTTAGGATGGTGATGGGGGAAATCCGTGCCTTTTTCTTTGTTCCCCGAGCCTACAAATACGAAAATGCCGGAAACCTCTTTAAGGTAATACGCAAAATCCTCTGCGGCCATTATTTTTCCAATCGGATTGTTTATGGAATCTCCTCCGAAGAGCGATTTTGCACATTTTTTGGCTCTTTCCGCTGATTCAGTATCATTTTTCAAAGGAGGAGGTCCCCATATATATTCTAATTCTGCCTCAGCTCTGTGGGCTTTTGCAATATTTTCCGAGATTCTCTTTATTCTTTCGGGTATGGTTTGTCTGATTTCATCATTAAAACTTCTTACTGTTCCCTCTATTAAAGCTTCGTGGGCTATTATATTGTATCTTGTTCCTGAGACTATCTTACCCACACTTACCACTGTTGGCTCAAGAGGGCTTATCTCTCTGCTGACTATTGTTTGCAAATTAAGTACAACAGATGCGCCTATAACAGCAGCATCAACTCCCTGATGGGGCATTGAACCATGTCCTCCCTTTCCTTTGATTTTTATTGAAAATAAATCAGCGGATGCCATTATCTCTCCCGGAATAATTGAAATCTTACCTGTCTCTAGTCCGCTCCAGAGATGAATGCCAAAGATATTATCAACTCCTTCAAGGCCTCCATCTTTTATAATTTCCTTTGCTCCGTCTCCAAGCTCTTCGGCAGGCTGGAAAATTAGTCTTACCTCACCTTTAAGCTCACTTTCATACTTTTTGAGTATTTTTCCGGCTCCAAGGAGCATAGCAATATGCCCATCATGCCCGCACGCATGCATAAGTCCCTTTTTCTCTGATTTATACTCTTTATCATTAAGCTCTTCTATTTCAAGGGCATCTATATCAGCTCTCAGTGCAATTTTCCTGTTTCCTTTTCCTATTTTTGCTATGATTCCGGTTTTTGCAATTTTTTCAAAAGGGATTTTCAGTTTTTTTAATTCCCTTTTTATAAACTCCGAAGTTTCAAACTCTTTCCAGCTTGGCTCCGGGTTTTTGTGAAAATGCCTTCTTAGTTCAATTATATAATCTTTTATAGAGCTCACTTCTTTTTTAATATCCATTTCTTACCTCCTATAATAATTTAGAGAAAATTCCCGCTAATATTACGGATACTATGGTTACAGTTGTAAAGCCTCCGACTAACATTTGGGGAAGCATTATATCCATAAGGTATTCTTTTTCATCTTCATTTTTTGCCAGAGCCTTAGCTGCTTCTTCCGTAAGAATATAGTTAGGGGGAAATCCGTAAAGGGCTGTCAATGAGACTGAAAATGCCATCTCTTTGGTAAGGCCCAAAAGTTTTCCTGTGATTGTTGAAAATATCCACATCCCTATAACACCGAAGGCAATTATCCCAAAAAGCGGAATAAGAAGTTTTCCAATCATCGCCGGAGTTGATTTTGAAAGCTGAGAGAAGATATATGCCATTATAACAGTGATTATAAATCCGAAAGAGGATGAAGCATTTAAAACCTTTCTTTCAATAAATCCTATTTCAGCTGCAATTACTCCGAATACAAGGCATACAACATAACTTGATATGAATTCATTTGTGATGGAAGCAAAGCCTATTGAGAGAAGGGCAACAAAGCCGGTTTTTGTCAAAAGCACATAAACTGTTTGATACTTTTGGGGAAGTGGTGGGAAAATTTTTAATTTTGAGGCTCTTGAACTTTCCTCTTTTACCTTTTTTTTATCATTCCTGTTTTTTCTGTATTCTTTAAGTAATCTTTTTCCCTCCTTTTTTAACATGATAGCTGTAAGTGGGTAACCGGCAAAACCCTGCATTATGTATATTATAATTGCAAGAAGGGCAAGGGATTCAAGCCCCTTTGAAGCAGCTGCTTCTGACATTATAAAGGAAGCCACTATTCCGCCCGTAAGGGGAGGGGTCGCAACTATGGAAAGCTCTTTTCCAAAAAGTAATATCCCAAAGCTCATTGTCATCACAATCACTCCTAAAATACCGGCAAGTGAAATCACCACCACTTTCCACTGCTCAAAAAGCTCCTTTAAACTCATTAATGTTCCCATGTGAACCAGAATCAAATATATGCTCAACTTAATAAGAGCTTTTGAAAAGCCGGCTATTTCCATCAGGTCCTTTGGAAATATTGTCCAGAAGCCGATTAAAAATATAAGAGCTGAGATAAATACGGAAGGTATATAGGCTTTTGTTTTAATTGATACTATGTCTCCCACTGCCATTATAAAGAGAATAACAGTGAAAGCCGCTAAAATTTGCATTTAAAATGAGACCCCGTAACCAACCTTTTTCCTGTCGGGTTTTGTGTATGTTTTATCTTTCTTTATTAAAATAGAGTTTGCCACTGCAATTGAATTTCTCCTTTTAACTTTATAACCGATTTTTTCCAGTTCCTTTACATAATTTTCAGGCATATTTTTATCCACAAACAGAATATCAGGAAGATATTGATGATGAATTCGGGGATATTCAGCCGCTTTTTTTAGTCCCATTCCTCTTTCCACTATATTTAATATTATCTGAATGGTTGCACTTATGATTTTAGGCCCTCCGGCTGCTCCGGAAATTATGTAGGGTATTCCATCTTTTAAAACTATTGCCGGGCTCATTGAACTCAGCATTCTTTTCCCCGGACCTGCAAGATTGTACTTTGATGTGATAAGACCGAACTGATTGGCATTTTTTTCACCGAATCCAAAATCATCTATTTCATTGTTCATTATAATTCCTGTGCCTTTTGCAATTACTCCCGAGCCAAAGATAGAGTTAAGTGTATATGTGTTTGATACAGCATTCCCCTCTCTGTCCACAACTGAAAAGTGGGTGGTATTATTTTTTTCAAAGTTGAAAGGTGTTGGCATTTTCTCTTTTTCTATTTTTAAAACTTTTCCTATTTTAATTAATTTTGCCTTTTCATTTGCATAATTAGGATTTAAAAATGCTTTGGATGGCAAATCCTTATGAAAATCCGAATCTCCCATATAGTATGATCTATCGAAAAATGAAACTTTCATGGCTTCGGCAAGCAAATTATAATAAGAAACATCATCTTTTGGTATTTTGAAATTTTTAAATATATTTAAAATTTCGGCAATAACCGGACCTCCGGAAGATGGTAAAGATGGTAAAATGATTTTGTAACCTTTGTAGTTAACAATCACCGGTTTTCTTATGATTGCCTTATAATTTTGAAGGTCCTTTTTTGTAATCCATCCGCCGTGTGAGGTAAAATCCTTTTCTATCTTATCAGCTGTTTCTCCCTTGTAAAACCCATCAGGCCCCTTTTCCGCTATTAGTTTTAAAGTGTGTGCAAGTTCAGGCTGGATAAGAATATCACCGGCTATATAACCTTTTCCATTATTCAGAAAAATTTTCTCAGAATCAGGAAAGTATCTGAATAGTTTTTCATATCTTTTAAATGATTTTGCAAGGTACGGCCTAATAATAAATCCGTTTTCAGCTAACTCTATTGCTGGTTGTATCAGGGTTTTCCACTCAAGTTTCCCGTACATTTTCCATGCTTTGTAAAGGCCTTTTACAGTTCCTGGAACTCCCGATGCAAGGTATCCATAGAGGGACCTTGTCCTTACAAAGTTTCCCTTTTCATCAAAAAAGGCTTTCAAATCAAATTTTGAGGGGGCTGTTTCCCTGTAATCTATGAAAACCGGCTCTTTATCTTTCATCTTAATTATCATAAACCCTCCGCCTCCTATGTTTCCGGCCTGAGGATAGGTTACAGCCATTACAAATCCTATGGTGACAGCTGCATCCACAGCATTTCCGCCTTTCTCTATTATTCTCTTTCCTGCCAAAACAGATAGAGGCTCATCAGCGCTTATCCCCGCTTCATAAGAGAATAAGGGGGAGGTAAAAGCAATAATTAATAATAAAATAAAAAATTGTTTAGACTTTTGATAAAAATATTTTTTCAAAATTAACCTCCAATTGTTTTTTTATCTTTTCTTCATCAATGCTTAAAAGCTCCGAAGCTTTTTTGTATGTATATATTACAAAGGATGGTTCATTTCTCTTTCCTCTCATTGGTACCGGAGCAAGGTAGGGAGCATCTGTTTCCAGAAGAAGCCTTTCAAGGGGAGTTTCCATAAAAGATTCTCTTATATTATCCGCTTTTTTAAATGTAATCATGCCTGAAAAGGAAACATAATATCCGAATTTCAAACCTTCCATTAAAAAGTCAGGATTTCCAGTGTAGCTGTGCAAAACACCTTTTATACCTTCTTCAAAAAGTATTTTTGCAGCATCATCAAAGGCATCTCTTAAATGAATTATAATTGGAAGATCAAAATCCTTTGCAATTTCTATTTGGGCTTTAAATGCGGAAATTTGCTCTTCTTTAGGGGAAAAATTATAATAATAATCGAGTCCTATTTCCCCGACCGCTTTTACTTTGCTGTCTTTGAGATAGATAAAAAGTTCTTTTTCTGTTTCCGAATTCCAATACTTTGCATTGTGAGGATGAACGCCAAATGCAAGATAATAATCTTCTGTTTTCTTAACTATAGCTTTTACGGGCTCAATCTCTGCATCTTCATCGGTAAAATCTATGGGAGATAAAAGATACTTTAATCCTGAGTTCTTTGCTCTCTTTATTATTTCTTCTCTATCCTCTGAAAACTTCTTGCTTTCAAGATGAAAATGAGGGTCTATATAGTATTCTTTATTTTTCATTTTTAATTATAACATTTTTTTATTTCTTGGAAAGTGAGTAAACAAAAGTTTTTTCATTCCGTAAAAATTAAAAGGAGGTTATTATGGGTAAAACAATAAAAATCGGAATATTTATCTGTGATCGTTACAAAAGCTGTGCTGGTGGAAAGTGTTTCAGAGCACTGGAGAATAGAGAGGGCGCATTTAAAATCTATGACAAAAGTGATAATGTTATTGTAGCAGGGTTTACAAGCTGTGGAGGATGTCCCGGAGGAAATATTGAGTATGCTCCCGAAGAGATGAAAAAAAATGGTGTTTCCGTAATTCACCTTGCAACAGGTTTTATAGTGGGTTATCCTCCATGTCCCTATATAAGATGCTTTAAAAAATTTATTGAAGAGAAATATGGGATTAAGGTTATTTATGGTACCCATCCGATTCCCGAAAAATATTATAAAACCCACAAAAATTTGGGCACTTGGGAGGAGGATTGGTGGAAAGAAATATTGGAACCGGTCCTCGATAATGAGGAAATTAGAAAGGCATACGATTAAATTTTTTAATAATTAAAAAAATAACGAATCAAAAATCTCTGGTATAAATTATTAAATTAAATTCAGTTAAAATATTTGATATTTTATCTTTAATTTGTTAAAATTTTATCTAATTAAAAGAGGAGGTTTGCCATGCCTGAGAAAAAGTTCGGGAATTTTACAGTGGAAGTTGATGAAAATGGTTATCTTGTAAATATGGATGATTGGAGTGAAGAACTTGCGAAGGAAATTGCCAAAGAGGTTGGAATTGAACTTACTGACAAACATTTTAAAGTTATTAAATTTATCAGGGAAAAAATTAAAAATGGAGAAGCCCTCTCTATCAGGAAAATAGGAAAATCCGGAATAGTTTCCATTAAGGAATTTTATCAATTATTTCCTGATGGCCCTTTAAAAAAGGCTTCTTTAATTGCCGGTGTGCCTAAACCGGCAGGTTGTGTGTGAGGTTTTACAATGAGTGAAAAACTTAAGAAAGTATCTATTATATGCTCAAAAGGGACTATTGACAGTGTTTATGCTGCTCTTATACTTGCAAATGGGGCAAGGATGGAGGGAATAGAGGTTGATATGTTTTTCACCTTTTTCGGACTTGATGCTATTACAAAAAAGAAAATGGATAAACTCCATGTTGCCACAGTTGGAAATCCTGCTCTTTCTATGCCCGGTGGAATTCCCTTTCCGACAATAATCGGAATGCTTCCGGGGATTGAGGCAATTGTCTCCGCTATGATGAAAAAGGAGATGGAAAAGTTAGACATTCCTCCTGTAAGTGAATTTTTGGAGATGATAACAGCTTCCGGAGGGAAAATATTTGCATGTAAATTGGCGGTTGAAATGTTTAAGTTAAAAAAAGAGGATCTTTATGATGATCTTGATGGTATTTTGACTGTTGGAGAATTTTACGAGAGAGCAGCAGGTTCTCAGATAATTTTTATTTAAGTTTTTTATAATAAAAGAAAAAATTTAATAATTTGAACTATTTATAATAAGTTCGCAACTTTTAAAAGGATTCTTTGTTTTTTACTGTTCAATTGATCAGCTTTAAATCTATTGCTAAACTTTTAGGCTGAATATGAAAGTATTGACTTTTATTTAATTTTAGGGTATAAATATTCACAATTTTAAAAAAGAGGTGAGATGAGTGGCATATGTGCAGGTAAAAGAAAATGAAAAATTTGAGTATGCTTTAAAAAGGTTTAAAAGAAAAGTACAGCAAGAAGCTATTATTAAGGAAATTAAAAAGCATTCTGTCTATTTAAAGCCGGGAGAAAGAAGAAGATTAAGAAAGCTTCAGGCACTTAAAAGAATTCACAAAAAAATCAGAAGGCTTTCAAACGATTAATAAAATATATTTTATTTAAAACTCTTAAATCTCAGCTTAATTGACATATTTTATTATTTTAATTATATTATTTTATGGCTGATGATATCGTAAATAAGGAAGGGAAAAAGAAAAGAAAACCATTGGGACAGCGTCTCATTGAGGGTGGATTCATAACAAAAGAGCAGCTTAATCTTGCCTTAAAAGAGCAGGAAAGAACGGGAGCTATGTTGGGGGAGACACTGATAAACCTTGGCTTTATAACTCCCGATGTTCTCTCAACCACACTTGCAGCTCAATCAGGGGTTGAATTTATTGATCTTAAAAGAACAGCTATTGAAGAAGAGGCAATAAAAAAAGTGCCCGAGGATATTTGTAAAAAGTATAATGTTATTCCTATTGATTATGATGAAGAGAAGAATGTTTTAACTGTTGCAGCAGAAAATATCTTTGATGTTGATGCTATTTCTGAGATAGAGGAGATTTCGGGAGCAAGGGTAAGGTTTGTATCAGCAGTTCCCGATGAAATAACTAATGCTATTGAGATATATTACAGAGGCGGAAGATCCCTTGATGAACTTATAGAGGAGAGTATAAATCTTGCAAGCAGACCGGGAATAATGGCTCAGGAGCTTACTCTTGCAGAGGAAGCTCCTATTGTAAGGCTTGTTGATCAGCTTATAATAAAGGGGATCAAAGACAGAGCCACTGATATTCACATTGAGCCCGATGAGAAGGTTTTGAGAATCAGGTATAGGATTGATGGAATAATGCAAATGGGTCCAACCATACCAAAAGCCATACAACCTCCTGTTATTGCAAGGCTGAAAATTCTTTCGGATGTTAATATTGCAGAAGCAAGAATCCCTATGGACGGACGGGTTAAATTCAGAATAGGAAAAAAGGTAATAGACATAAGATCTTCTTTTTATCCGACGATTTTTGGATACAATGTTGTTTTAAGGCTTTTGGATAAATCAAGAGTTGTTTTAGGACTTGAGAATCTTGGATTTAATGAAAAAAATCTTGAGAAGTTTAAAGATGTAATAAGAAGACCTCACGGAATTGTTCTCGTAACAGGGCCTACCGGCTCTGGAAAAACCACAACCCTTTATTCTGCTCTGGCTTTTTTGAATTCTATTGAAAAAAATATAATAACAATTGAAGATCCCATTGAATATGAGTTCCCCATAATAAGACAATCTCAGGTAAATGAAAAAGCGGGTTTCACATTTGCAACAGGTTTGAGATCAATATTAAGACAGGACCCGGATATAATAATGGTTGGAGAAATGAGAGATAGAGAAACCATTGATATGGCCATAAGAGCTGCTTTAACAGGGCATCTTGTATTCTCAACCCTTCATACGAATGATGCTGTTTCAGCTATTCCGAGATTGCTTGATATGGGAGTGGAGAGGTTTCTTTTGGCTTCCACTATAAATGCTATTATTGCTCAAAGGCTTGTAAGAACCATTTGTGAAAATTGCAAAGTGGAATATACTCCCGATCCTCTTATTTTAAAAAGGGTAGGTTGGGTAGGAGAGGAAAGGCCCAAGTTTTACAAAGGTGCAGGCTGCCCTGCGTGCAATAATACCGGCTATAAGGGAAGAATTGCTATCTTTGAAATGTTAGTTATTACTCCTCGTTTAAGGGAGTTAATATCTTCAGGGGCTAATTTTACAGAGATAAAGAATGCGGCTCTTGAAGAGGGCCTTGTTACTCTCTTTGAGGATGGAATGGAAAAAGCAAGAGAGGGAAAAACCACCCTTGAAGAGGTAGTAAGGGTTAGTTACGGGGAAGTGTAATGCCGGCATTTTCATACAAAGCAAGAAATTATGCAGGAGAAAGTATTGAAGGCGTTATGAATGCGAGAACCCTTGAAGAGTTGGAGCAGCAGCTGTTAAATATGGATCTTGTTCTGATTAATGCATCTCAACTTAAAGAGAGTAAAAAAACTTCAAGAGGTAAAATTAAAAGGAGAGAACTTATACTCTTTAGTATTCACATAGCAACCTCTCTTGAAGCGGGCGTACCCATTATAGTTGCACTCTCTGATTTTGCAGAAAGTACGGATAATCCCACTTTTAAAAATATTTTAGCAGGAATTATCAGGCAAATTGAATCGGGAAGCTCTTTTTCGGATGCTCTTGAAACTTACCCGAATGCTTTTCCTGAAATATATGTGAGTATAATAAGAGCCGGAGAAGCCACCGGAAACCTTGATTCTGTTTTAAGAGAATTGATAAGGTTTTTGGAATGGCAGGAAGAGTTAATAGCTCAGATAAAGCAGGCTTCGATCTATCCCACCTTTGTATTTTTGATGATAGGTGTGGTAATCTTTATTATGATGACTTTTACTGTTCCTAAGTTTATTCCTATATTAACTTCTTTCAATGTTGAACTTCCAACTCCCACCAGAATTCTTATTGCAGTTGCTCATTTTTTTGAAAATTTTTGGTGGGTGATTATAGGTTCTTTTATAGGTTTTTTTATTGTTTATAAATTTACCTATCAGACAGAAAAGGGCAGGTTATTCTGGGATAAGATTAAGCTACATCTTCCTATTTTTGGTAAGCTAAATAGAAAACTTGCGCTTTCAAGATTTGCCCATTACACAGCTTTACTCTATTCTGCAGGGATAGGGATCCCACAGACTCTTTCAATTGTGGAAAGAGTTGTTGGGAATTCAGTTATTGCTAAGGAAATTGTAAAAGCAAGAGAAGGGATAATGACCGGTAATAGTATTTTTGAAAGTTTGAGGCAATCTCCCTATTTCCCGTCTCTTGTTCTCAGAATGATTCAGGTTGGAGAGGAAACCGGTTCTCTGGATTCAACTCTCAAAAAAGTCTCGGAATATTATGATAAGGAGGTACCTCAGGCAATTAAGAAAATGTTTGCGGTACTTGAACCAACTTTAATTGTTGTGATGGGAGGTATTGTTTTGTTTATTGCTCTTTCAATCTTTCTTCCGATATATAAACTTACAAGCGGGATTGCAGCAGCCGGAGGATTGAGATAATGAAAAAATATTGTGCTATGCAGTATTCTGACGGAAAGTTTTCTGCGATAGAGTTTTTCAAAAAAGGAGGCATTTTTAAAATATCAAATTATCTGAGCTTTAAGGTTATTGATAGAGAAAACTCAAGCATTGAGATAAAAGCAAGGCTTTTTAAAGAGGGAATAAAGGCTTCGAACACTATTTTTATTGCTAAATCAACTCTAATTAAGAATGAAATTAAAACATTCCCAAAGATTCCTAAAAGGGAACTTTCAAAAGTTGTGGAAAGAGAGGCAAAAAGAATTTTTCCTGATGAAGAATTTTTTCATGATTTTATTGTATTGGAAGAAAAAGAAGAAAGAAGGGGGAGAGTTGTTGAAACTCTTGTTTCTGTAGCTCCTCAAAAGTATATCTGGGAGCTTTTTACTTTTTTGAGGAATATTGGAAAAACTCCTGAAATTATAACTACTAAAATTCAGAGTTTTATAGCTCTAAAAAAGATTATTGAAAAAGATAAGGAAACTTTTGGAATATTAAATATATCACCTGAAAAATCAACATTTGTTATTTTTAAGGAAAATTCAAACACAATTGTTGAAAGAGATATTCCTGTAACAGGCTCTGATATTTTTAGTGATAATGATGTGGATAATATAATGGTTGAGATAAGCCGAACAATTCAATACTTTAAACAAAAACACAGGGGATTTGATGTCTCTTCAATTTATATTGTTGGAAATATTTCCAATCTTAAAGAGGTAATAAATGACCTAAATGAAGTTTCCCCTTATAATTTTATCCTCTGCACTGGAGAGAAACTTTCAGCTAAAATAGAAATCCCTTCAGGTTTTGAGCCAGTTGAATTCTTATCTACATTTTTTGACCTTTTGGGAGCTGTTTTTCTTATTAAAGAAAAAGATAAGATTAATTTACTTCCATCTTTTTATTATGAAAAAGAGGTTTTTAAGAAAAGAAGAAGAAATTTTATTTTAAGCTTTATTTTACTTCTGGCAATTATCATACCAACAACTGTAATAGTGGAAAAATTTAAATCTGATGCTGTAAATGAATTAAAAGTTCAGAGTAAGGCTCTTCAAAAGCTTGAAATGAGAAAGGCTGAGATTGAGAGTATAAAGAGCAGAAGACGAAAAATCTATGAACAAATGCTGTCTTTGGGACTTGAGCAATTAAAAATAGAGGAGATTGTCAAATTCTTCAATTTTCTCACTCTTAATTCTCCTTCGGGTATTTTTTTGAAAGAAGCAGAAATAAAAGATAATGGAAAAGGCCTTTCTATAAGGATTAAGGGAGAGGCTTTATCTGATACACCATTTCTTAACAATAGAATATTTAATGATTTTTATTTAAGAATTCAAGCTTTTCCGGGAATAAAAAGCTCAAAATTTTCTGTGGAAGAGGGAAAGAAGAGAGCTCTTGGGGAAGAATTAATTTCTAACATAAAAAGTGACATTGCTGGAGAAAAACAGAATTTGGAAAAGAAAGATTTTAAAATCCTGTTTACCATAAACTTGGAGATAGAGCCTGATGAAAGATAGAAAGATAGTATATATTTATGGAAAATATTTCGGGATGGGAGCTTTTATTTTGATTATGATTTTATTCCTTTTTCTTTATTTTTTCCCATCTATTAATGAAATAAATAGTAAAAAGAGGGAACTAAAAAATAACACTGCCAAAATTAAAGCTTTTCAAAAGGAATTGGAGAATTTTCAACCTCCCGATGAAGAAGAGAGAGCTCTTTGGATAAAAATAGAAAGTATGATGAGTAAAAATCAGATTGTATTAAAAAATAGAGCTGAATTTCTTACCTATGTGAATGAATTAGTGGAAAATTTAAAAGATGTGCTTTCTTCATACTATGATGATTTTTTGATAAACATTGATGATAAGTATATAAAGATAACACAGACATTGAAGAGAGATTCAGTTTTACTATCAGAGTTTAAATATCTGAGTGTTTTTACTCCGACTAAGAATGAAGAATTTTCTCAAAATGCAACATTCAGGGCTTTTGATAGAGGTGACTCTGGATTAAGTAAAAACCGGATTGAAAATCCTCCTTTTGAGATTAAGGTTTTTGTTATGTCAGATTTAAAGAAAACTTCTTATTTACTTGTTTCTATGTTTAAAAAGATAAGTTTTTTAACGGTTGAAAAGATAAGAATAAAAAGGACAAATAATATCACCTATTATTTGATAGTTTTAAAATTCAGAGTGAAGAGGAGTTTTGAGGGTGCTAAAGAATAAATATGTGGCAATAATATTAGTAATTGTAGCAATTCTTGCGATTGCTAATGCTGTGAGAATTTTGACGGGAGAGAATAAGAAAAATGTACCTATTCTACAAGGGCCACCGGTTGCGGAAGGAAGCATAAATGATATGCCTCAGCCGATGCCCATTTCTAATAATACTGCTGATAGTATGCAGGTAAAGAAAGTTTTAAAAACACCTTCTGAGAAGATATCTGAAAAGAGAAATAGGATTGTTTCTTTTTATGAAAGACTGAAGGATATGAGAAGAGAGATATTGGATCCAGGTGAGCTTATCTGGGGTCGGGATCCATTCGGAGCAAATGAAAAAATGGTTTCTCTTGAAAGGAAAAAAAATATTGAGTTTACCGATATTTTCTTATCAGCTATAATTACAAAAAAAGAGGTTAAGATGTGCGTTATTAACAATATTGTGTTTAAAGAAGGTGAAAAGAAAAATGGAATTTATGTGAGCAAAATAGAGGACAGTAATGTGATTTTAATTGCCAATAATCGGGAATTTAAAATAAATATTTTTGAAAGAAAATCTATTCCGATTATTGATAAAAAAAATGAAAGCGGAGAATTAAAATGAGAAAATACTTTCCGATTTTAATAGCATTTATGATAATTTTCTCGAATTGTGTTAAAAAAGAGGTAAAGACAGAGCCTGTTACAATTAAGAAGGAAAAAAAGATAAACTCGGTAAAAAAGGAAAAAAAGAGCCCTCCCCCGTTGAAAGTTGAGGAGGTCCCTGTAAAAGTGGTTCTTCCTTCTGATGTAAAAAAGGAGAAAAATAATGAGAAGGGAGAGAGAGTCAGAATAGCTCTTACTAAAGCTGAGATAAAGGATGTACTTTTAGCTCTTACAAAAGAGACAAAGTACAGTCTTTATATTGAGCCGGATGTTTCAGGAACCATAGAGCTTGCCAATTTTAAGGAGATTTCCCTTAAGCATGCCCTTGATTATATACTTCCGTCTTTAGGACTCGGTTATAAAATAGAAAAGGGTAATGTTCTTCATGTATTTAAGAAAAAGAAAATCACGCGAGTCTTTACCTTTAATTTTATAGCTGCTCAGAGAAAGGGTAAAAGGAATGTTTCCTTTTCCACAAGATCCCAGATGGGCTCAATGGGAGGTGGAATGGGGGGTATAGGCGGAGGAATGACAGGGGGAAGTGGAACAATGGGAGGAGCCGGAACTGGTGGTATGGGAGGTCAGAATGCGAGTTCCTCTTCGGTGGAAACGAGCGTGAAAACAACGATCTGGGAGGAGCTTGAAGCAGGGCTTTCTTCAATTTTTGGCGTGGAAAATAAAGGTGCCATAACAGGCAGAGGAACAGAAGAGGAGGGTGGTGTAAAGGGATTGAACCTTTCCACTGAGGATGGAAGAAGGTTGATAGTTAGCCCTCAAACGGGAATAATTATGGTAACGGATTATCCTGAGAAAGTTAATCTTATAGCAAATTTTCTTGCAACCTTTGAACAGTCTGTTCATAGGGAAGTATGGATTGAGGCAAAAATAATTGAGGTTTATCTTGATAAAGCTCATCAAATGGGAGTTGATTGGACGAGTGTATTCTCCTTTGCAAATTTTTACGGCACTCTTCCGAACACAAGTACTCTTGTTTTCCCCTCTTCAAATCTAAGCACAGGTTCTCCGATTCTTGAGAGTGTAAACCCGAGCTATGGGATTTTTAGATATTCTGTTTCCAATGATAAAATAGAGTTATTGTTAACCGCACTTTCAAGACAGGGGGAGCTTAAAGTTTTAAGCAGTCCGCGTCTTTCGGCTCTGAACAATGAAAAGGCTATTATCCGGGTTGTAAGAGAGGAAGTATTCTTTAGCTTGCAGAATCAAATAGCCACATCTGTGGGCGGCACTGTTACAGCACCGAGTATCAATGTTCAGGTGGTTCCTATTGGGATTGTAATGGATATTATTCCTCAGATAAGTCCCACAGGAGAGATTATATTAAGCATAAATCCTGATATTTCTCATCTTGTTGGGGTAAAGAGATTTGAGTCTCAGGGTGCTTCTGCTATGCAGCCTGTAATTGACAGAAGATCAGTGGATACTGTTGTTAAAGTGAAAGATGGAGAGACTGTTGTTATAGCCGGAATAATGGAGGAGAGAAAACAGGAGATAAACAGAGGAGTGCCTTTTCTTATGAATCTTCCTTTTATAGGCTCTCTTTTCAGGAGAACAGAGCAGGAAATAAGAAAAACAGAGCTCGTGATTCTGATAACCCCCCATCTTATGGTCGGAAAAGCTATAAAGGAGCTTACAAAGAGTGAGATACAGAGGGTTAAAAAGGCACTTGTTCCTTTTCACTTATCTGATATCGTTCCGTTTGAGGAAGGGGTTAAGAGAGAACTAAAGGAAGAAGATAAGAAGTAAAATGTATCAAAAATTTTTCGGATTTCAAGAATCCCCCTTTCCTATAACTCCCAATCCTGATTTTTTTTATCTGAGCTCAGAGCATCTTGAAGCCTTACAACATCTTATTTATGGGATTAACAATGGCGAGGGGTTTTTACTCCTTGTCGGAGGAATTGGCACGGGTAAAACCACTATTTCAAGGGTATTAATGAAAAAACTTAAAGATTCTGTGGTGACATCTTTGATTTTAAATCCCTTTTTAAATGAGATTGAATTTTTACAGACAATTCTCTGGGATTTTGGTTTGATTCCTCAGGGAGAGTCCAAGAAAGTATTACTTGATCAATTAAATGAATTCTTACTCTTTGATGTGGCGGAGAAGGGTAAAAGAGCCCTTTTAATAATTGATGAGGCTCAGAATCTTGGCCTTGAGGTTATGGAGCAGATAAGAATTCTTTCAAATCTTGAAACTGACAAAGAAAAGCTTTTGCAAATTTTGTTAATAGGTCAGGAAGAGCTTTTTTTCAAGCTTCAGCTACCCGAATTAAGACAGCTCAACCAGAGAATTTCTGTACGCTATTATCTAAAACCACTTACCAAAAAGGAAATGAAGGAATATATATATTTTAGAATAGAAAAAGCTCAACCTAAGGTTGACATAAGTTTTAAGAAAAGTGCTTTAAGGAGGATTTACAAGTATACAGGCGGGATTCCGAGACTTATAAATTTGATTTGTGATAGGGCTCTTCTTGCAGCTTTTGTGGAGAACCGAACCATTATTACGAAGAAGATGGTATTAAAAGCTGAAAAAAGTTTAAGAGGAGAGAATTTTGATGAGCTTGAAAGAAAGGAGGATGCCCCTTTTTTAAAAAGAATTTTTCTAAAAAAAGGTAAAGAGGTAAAAAATGAGCTTAATATCTGAGGCTTTAAAGGAAGCTCAGAAAAAGCGTGATAATTTAAGAGAGAAGGAGCTTCTTGATTTAAGAACCGCTGAGGTTAAAAGAAGGGGTAAAAGCTTTTTGGTTAAAGGAATTATAGTTGTTGCGTTTTTAATTTTATTATCACTTTTGCCTCTCTTTATTTTGCAGAAGAAAATTTCTTCAAAGAATCCAAAAATGATTGGTAAAGTTAACAAAAGTGTGAGAATTATTAAAGAGGATAGGAAAAAATCGGATGTTTTTGAAAATAAAGCTATTGGTGCAAAAAAACAACCAATTGTAATTGCTAAAAAACAGCAGCCTGAAAAAACTTTAACTATTAAAGAAAAGAAATCTGAAAAAAAGGTTAAAGCTCAAATAGAAGGGAAGAAAATCAAAAAAAAGACAGAGGAAAGAAAAAAAGAACTTAACAATGATAATAATGGAGAACTTTCTGATAAAAAGGAAGTGAGCACAAATAATAAAAAAGAGATATTGGAAGTAGGTAAGGTGGAGAAAAAGATAGAAAAGGTTAAGATAATTAAAAAGGATAAAATTAAGGAGGCTGATTTACTTATAAAGAAAGGGGAGTATAAAAAAGCTGAGCTTATTTTAAAGGATATTCTTTCTAAAAATCCAATGGATTTAAAGGCTATTTTTGATCTTGGAACCCTTTATCTTTTAAAGGGGGAGTATTATACAGCATATTCTTATTATGAAAGAGCCTTAAAAATTGCCCCGACGGACGAAAAGCTTTTGTTTAATACTGGGGTTAGCCTTTTTAAAATGGGGAAAATTGCAGAAGCTAAATTGGTTTGGCAAAGGCTTTATTCATTAAATAAAAATTTTCCTGAATTATACTATTTTCTCGGAGTTTCCGAGGATCTTACAAAAAATTATGATAAGGCCAAATACTATTATAAAGAGTATCTAAAAAGCGGGGAAAACACTGAATTAAAAAGGTGGGTTATTAAAAGACTTTCCCAGCTTTGATTATGTTTTTTTATTAAATAATAAAAAGGTTGTTAATAAAAACCCTTAATTATATAATTTTACCATGAAAAAGCCTTATATTTACACAGCAGAGCTTAATTTAGCTGTTTTGCTTTTCGGAGGAGCAGGGCTTTTCGGGAAATTATTGGATTATCCTGCTGTAATAATAGTACTTTCAAGGGTTGTATTTTCTGCTCTTACTCTCTATTTTTTTGCAAAAATAAGAAATAAAAATTTAAGATTCAATAGAAAAAAGAGCTATCTTTGGGTTTTTATAACAGCTATTTTACTTTCTTTGCACTGGATCTCATTTTTTCAATCAGTGAAGCTTTCCACCGTGGCAATTGCTCTCTTTTCTTTTTCAACATTTCCTGTTTTTATATCTTTAATAGAGCCACTTGTTTTTGGATTAAGATTTTCCTTTAAGGAGCTTTTTGCGGCTTTAATTGCACTTGTGGGAATTTATATTTTAATTCCATCTTTTAATTTTTCCTCTTTAAATTTTAAAGGAGTAATAACAGGTATTATTTCTGGGTTTCTTTTTGCTCTCCTTTCAATTGTTAATAAGGTTCAGGTTAAGAATGAAAGCTCTTTTCTCATTACTTTTTATCAACACCTTTTTTCAATCCCTATTTTATTACCTTCGGTTTTTTTATTAAAAAGGGTTCCGACTTCTAAAGATTTTTTCTACTTTTTTCTTTTGGGGGCTGTTTTTACTGCCTTAGCCCATCTTCTTTTTATAGATTCCCTTGTAAAATTTAAGGCTTTTATTTCAGGACTTTTTGCAACATTGGAGCCTGTTTATGGAGCATTCTTTGCTTTTTTGATTTTAAATGAGATTCCCTCTGTAAAGACTATTATCGGAGGGCTTATTGTTTTATGCGCATCTCTTTATGCTATAATTTTCTCTGAAAAAGGAGGTTAAAATGGAGTTTAAAAATGCGGGAGAAAGATGGTTAATAAGACTTGAAAAGGGTGAAGAGATTATAAGCTCACTTTTACAATTTTCAAAGGAAAATAATGTTTTTTCGGCAAGTATTATGGGAATAGGAGCAACAGACAGAGTATCCCTTTCTATTTTTGATCCATCATTAAATAAATATATTGAAAAAGAATACAAAGGAGATTATGAGATTTCTTCTTTAATGGGGAACATTTCTCTTTTCGAAGGAGAACCTGCTCTTCATATACACATAACTTTAGGAGATAGAGAGAATAAGGCATTGGCTGGTCATCTTAATTATGCATACATTAGTGGTACCTGTGAAATTTTTATTGACCAATTTTCATCTCACCTTGAAAGAAAACTTGATAAAGAAAGCGGATTAAAGCTTTTAAGTCTAAAAGATTAAAAAGCGTAGCTTAGACCTACCCTGAATAAAAACCCGTTCCAGACTCCTCCATCTGCATAAACTGACATTCCTTCATAAAGTTCAACTCTTATTCCTGCATTTACCAAAAGAATCGGTACTATTGAGATTGTTATGTCTTCTATATCTGTGAGCTCTTCGGTTTCCTCTTCTATATTATATTTCTCCTTTTTCTTATCAATATATGCAAATCCTGTTGCACTATAGGTTAAAGTTCCGTTCAATGGAGCCAAGCCTCCTCCTATTGAAAAGTAGGGGTGAATTTTTCCTTCGGGAAAAAGATCCCATCTAAGATCAAGTAAAAAAGCGGAATATTTGTGCACAAGTTTTGAATCAGCTGTTGCTGTAATATAATCTCCGGATACAAAATTCTGACGGAAATCACCTGAAAGCTCAATGTTTGAGTCAATCCTGGCATATGAAAAACCAAGGGAAAAACTTCCGTTTTCTCCGGAAGGATAGATTCTGAGCTCAATTACCAGGCCTCCTCCTGATGAGTCAAAATTTATCGTCTGATTATAATCTGCCAGTGTTTCTTCAGGAAAATCTCCTCTTATTTGATCCTGCAATTGAGTTTGTAGCTCATCACCCACAGCATCTTCAATGAGTCCTTTTATTAAATTTAATGACCAGAAGGAATAACCCAAATTCAATGAATATTTTGGTCTTGCTGCTACTGGTAAAGCGATTATACTAATAAAAATAGCAAAAATTATAAATTTCCTCATTTTAGCCTCCTTTTTTATTACTTTCATTAAAAAGCTGGAGAGCCTTTTCAAAATCCTCTTTAATCTCTTTTAGAAGAGAAAGCATCTCATCATAGTATTCAAAAAAGCTGTTTTTTAATAGTTTAAAATCTCCGTTTTCTTTATATTTATTAATTGCTTTTAATAGTTTGTATATTGGCTCCTGTGTGTAGTTTTCTATAATTTCTGCAAACTTTTGATTCTCATAAATTTTATTGTAAAGATTATAAAGCTCATCTTCTGTAAAAAACTTTTTTTTCTTGCTTTTTTCAAGAAATAATTTTATCTCTTTTTCTAATTTTTCTGCTATTTTAGCTGTCTTTTTTAAGAAATTTTCTAATTTTTTCTTTCTTTCCTCTTTGTTAAAACTTTTATTAATTTTTTCTATTATTTTAGAGTTATCTTTCTCTATTTTTTTGTGAGAAAGGAGTTTTTTCCATGCAATATCACTTTTTATATCAAAAATTCCTCCTTCCGTAAGATTTAAAAACCTATCGGGCTCTTCTTTTACAAGGGATATAAGATATTCTTTATAACTTTCCATTTTAAAACTCGTAAATACAGGTCTTCCGAAAATATCCTTTTTCTCCTTTTTATCGGAGGCATTTTTTATTGAATTTTCTATTTTCCCCAAGTAGTCTTTATTATCTCTTGAGTAAACCCATCCACTATCATATATTGTTTTTCTTGTATATTTTAAAAAGTATGGATAGGAGAGATCCTGACCTAAAAAGTAGATTGGATTGGAGCCTATGAATCTTGCAAGCTCCACTGCAAGGGAAGCTACACTCCCCCATGTTTTAAGATGACCTATTTCACCTATGTATTCTTCTATTTGTTCAAGAAGCGGTTTGTCAAAAACCGTAACAAAAACTCTTTCACCAAAGTTTTCAAATGCACGCCTGTCTATTGAGGGTTCTGACACGAGAAAACTTTTTTCGGTCTTTATATCTTTTAAGTGGAGATAGTTGAAATAGGAAGGATCTCCTGCCACTACAAAATGTGGCTCTATTCCTATTGAAAGAAGAGGTCTTAAGGCTGTGTCCGTTGAAATTATTATACCTCTTTTGTAAAAATCTTTTAGATATATTATGTTTTTATCAAGGGATGGGCCTGCAGAAACAAGAACAGCCGGTATTGAAGAGAAGAGGTTTTTTAATTTTAATACAGGTGTGGATTTTACCAATATGTCGAGATTTTTCAATATGTTTTTTTGAACCCTTCTTCCGTCTTTTGCTCGGGTTATAAAATCATAAACAATTTGAAGTGCAAGTTTATTTATAATTTCCACTGTATAATCTATCTCATTTTTAAAGTATCTATCCCCTATGGGATGAATAGCATAATCTATCTTATCAAGCTCAACTAAGTTAAAGTTTGAAGATATTTTTTCCTCAAAATCAGGCAATTGGGGAACCAGAGGAATAAATCTTTCAAATTTTAAATTTGTTAATTCTGAACTTATGCTGTTTATAACAAAATTCATCATATCAGGATACGGCTCTATGTAAAAAACAATTGAAGATTTTTTAATTTTATGTAGAAGATTTTTCACATAATAAGGATTTCCTCCCCCAATAATAACTATGTGCTTTTCTTTAAATTCAACCTTTTCAGCCTGTTTTTTGGCTTCTGCTATGGGGTTGTATCTTGATTGAAGGTAGAAGGTTTGTCCATCTTTTTTTAAAACCAGAATAGAATTACCATCTTTTGCCTTTTCTATTCCAAATTCAATAGCCATAAATTCCTCTATTCTCCGATTAACTGTATTAGAATTTCTCTTTCTCTTCCTCTCTCATCAAAGTTTATTGCCATCACCTGCTGCCAGGTACCGAGAAATAATCTCTTTTCAACAAAAGGTACCACATAAAACGGTTTCTGAAGGGAAGATCTCAGGTGAGAAAAACCATTGTAATCTCCCCATGTTTTTGTATGATGATAGGGCTTATCCGAAGGGGCAATCCTTTCCATCATTTCATCATAATCTTTTAAAAGATTTGGTTCATATTCTATTGTGGTAATCCCGCCGGTGGAGCCTTTCATGCTTATTATGGCAACCCCATTTGAAAGCTCACTTTCTCTTACGAAATTTGCTATTTCTCCTGTTATGTCAACACTCCCGTTTTTTGCTTCAAGATAAACTCTTATTATTTTCCATTCAACACTCATGCTATAATATAAAATTAATAAAATGCATTGTCAACTTAGTCTCTGTGTGCTTTGTTTAGAGGAAAGGGAAGACTATTGACTTTTTTAAATTTATGTTCTATATTAAGAAACTGAAAGGTAAAAGGAAAAAAGGAGAAAGAGATGAAAAAAGAAGACGGGAATTCATCCTTTACAGTAATAATTATGCCCAAAGGTGTTACGGGTAATTATAAAACCATAGAAATTTCAAAAAAGACCCTTAAATTTATTATTAGTGGGGTTAGCTTATTTTTTCTGATTTTCGCTTTTATTTTAATTGACTACTTTAATGTAAAATCAACTGCTCTCATGGTAAAAAAATTAAAAGCGGAAAATAAGACTCAGGCTCAGAAAATAGTAATGCTTGAAGATACGATGAAAGAATTAAATCAAAAACTTTCCAAATTTGAAGAGTATAAAAGAAAACTTAATATAATAGCAGGGCTTGAATCTCCTCTTGCGTTAACTGAGGTAGGTCAGGGAGATATTCCATCCGGAGGAGCCCAAACACTTGGTAATAATATTAATACATCTTTAAAAACAATAAAGAAGGAGACTGTCTCAAAAAGTTCAAATGAAATAACTCAAATAAAAAACAAAGCCTCGAAGATAGAAGAGAATCTTGATTTTCTTTACAAATATTTTAAAGAGCAGCAAAAGATACTGGCTTCCACTCCATCTATCTGGCCTACAAAGGGAATTTTAACATCCGGATTCAATTGGAGAATTGATCCTTTTACAGGTTTGAGAGAATTTCATCAGGGACTTGATATTGCAACACAGTTGGGGAATCCCGTTGTGGCAACTGCGGATGGAATAGTAATAGAATCAAGCTCAAAAAAAGATTATGGAAACTATGTGATAATACTTCACAATTATGGATACAAAACAATTTATGCCCATCTAAAAAAAAGACTTGTTAAGGTGGGGCAAAAGGTTAAAAGAGGGGATGTTATAGGACTTGTAGGGAGTACCGGTAAATCAACAGCACCCCATCTCCATTATGAGGTAAGGGTACATAATAAACCGGTTAATCCCCTTGATTACATCCTTGAAAACGATTGGATTCTCAGAAAAAAATAGTCTCAAAAATTGATCAAAGAGGATAAAATGGTAAAAGAAAGCCTAAGGGAAGCGTATGCAAGAGCACTTATTAGTTTGGGAGAAAAGGATGAAAGGGTAGTTGTCCTTGATGCTGATCTTTCCACCTCCACTAAGACAGCTAAATTCGGGGAAAAATTTCCCGAGAGATTTTTTAATATCGGAATTTCCGAGCAAAATATGATGGGTGTGGCTTCAGGTCTTGCCCTGAGTGGTAAGATTGTTTTTGCTTCATCCTTTGCGGTTTTTGCTTCTGGAAGAGCATGGGATCAGGTGAGGCAGAGTATTTGTTATAATGAAGTTAATGTTAAGATAGTCGCAACCCACGGAGGAATTACTGTGGGAGAGGATGGTGCTACCCATCAGAGTAATGAGGATATAGCACTTATGAGAGTTTTACCCAATATGAGGGTTATTGTCCCGGCAGATTCCATAGAAACAGAGCAGGTTATAAAAAAAGTTTATGAAGAGGAAGGTCCTTTTTATGTAAGACTTTCAAGGGAGAATTTCCCTGTTTTATATAGAGATACAGCTTATAAATTTGAGCTGGGTAAATATGATGTTTTAAGGGAAGGTGAGGATGGAGTTATCTTTGCGATAGGCAGAGAAGTTTATGAGTCTTTGGTAGCTGCTGAGGAGCTTGAAAAGGATGGGATTTCGCTCACTGTTGTAAACAGCTCTTCTGTAAAGCCCCTTGATAAGGAGCTTAT
>Ga0256835_1000071_pt1 | contig 84012 bp, 77 predicted proteins | sample PIR30metaG_FD_185972 | JGI IMG/M metagenome (GOLD analysis project Ga0256835, IMG submission 185972) | Hydrothermal vent microbial communities from East Pacific Rise, Pacific Ocean - PIR-30 | ecosystem: Environmental > Aquatic > Marine > Hydrothermal vents | place: Pacific Ocean: East Pacific...
GGCTTTGTCATTGCGCAGTCAAAATGCTTCCCGGCCCGAGGGCGAAAATGTTCTGCCGGTTGTAAAAACAACTGCTTCGGTCGACAACGAGTCTGTAAACGAGCAGCCCGGCCCCCAAGAGGCGCCGGCTCCCAAAATGCCGGTACTGGCGAACCCGTCACGACCTGTCGAGCCGCCTCCCCCAAAGGGAAGGGACCTGCAGCTGTATCTGGTGGGAGGTCTCGTCCTGCTGACCGTCATTATTCTGGGGCTGCTTGCTTCCATCATATTTTCCCGCAACAGGGGAAGTGCCGGCCGGGGGCGGCTGGCAATCGACGAGCTGCTGCGCAAACAGGAAAAAAGGCTGAAAACCATAAACGCCCAGATCGACGAAGAGATGGAAAAATTCGACAAAATCTAATATAGGCCTCCAAATGGACGAAAAAAATCCATTGGTTATCAACCCCGGCCTGTCAAAGGCCGAAAAAGATGACCTTGAAAAAATGATCGGGCAGTTCCGGCAGGAGCAGAAAAAGGCGTGCGACGAACCGGTCGATCCGGAGGCCATGCAAAAACAAATCGAGGCCATCAACAAGAGGCTGGCGTACCTGACCAAGATGTTTCTCACCCTCGACAAGCGGATGCAGCCATTGTTCGAAACCATCCGTTTGACATGCCAAAAAAGCGATATTCTGAACCAGCGAATCGATGCCATCATTGAAGCACTCAGGAACGGGGAAGAACTATGACTTTGAAAGAAACTCCGATACCGGAGGGCGGACACACCGGTGTAATCCAGCAGATTACCGAGGGAAAGCTCGTGATCGGATCAGTGGCCGAAGCCCGGCAGCTGCTAAATATCTATCCTTCCGATCCGGCGCTCCAGCGTGTCTATGCCGATCTGCTGCTGGACGAAGGCCGTCTTGGGGAAGCCCGCCGGATATATGGCGAGGCGGCCGAAGGTTTCATTGCCGCCGGAATGAACCTGCAGGCCATAGTGGCCAAGATTCTCCAGTGGAGCCTGCAAAAACCGGATCACGCCCAGGGCAGGGCCTTTCACACCCTGCTTCACGAAGGAGGCTCCGAGGCCAATCCGCTGCAACGCTTTTTTGCCCGCCTGTCCTACCCTGAGCTTGTAACCGTCATGCGCAGGCTGGTCCGGGTCCGGCTGCAAGCCGGCCAGGATGTGAAAAAAGCGGGCGATCCGGCCAAAGAAGTCTTTTTCGTGGTCAGTGGCACCCTGGAAGAATCCTATCCCGGGACCAGCCGGCAGGCCGCAACCCTGATAGCGGCTAACGACATCTTCGGGGACATATTCCCCCTGGACCGGGAAACCGCCTCCCGGGCGACCATCAAAGCGGTTACCGACGTCGAACTTGTCAAGATCGCCAAGCATGTTTTACGCTCGGCCTGCCACAAGCATCCCCGTATCGAGCAGCTTCTGAGGCAGCTCCACAAGGCCGGCCAGTCGCACTCGAGGCCCTGGCAGACAGTAAGGCGTAACCGCCGCTACGGCCTGCCCACCAGGGTTGCACTTTACCTGGACGGTCAGTCCGGCACGCCGGCCAAAAGCCATGCAGGAATAGCCCTTGACCTGTCTGCGGGGGGCACCTGCATCGAGCTGACGCCCGAAACCGGCCTGCCCGTAAACCGGCCGGATATCGGCGACAAAGTGGCCATCCATCTGGACCTGCTCAACGATACCATAGCCCTCGACATCACAGGAACCGTGGCCTGGATCCGCAGCAACGCCGGACAGCCGGAACCCATCCTGCTGGGTGTCAAGTTCGACGAACTGGAAACTGCTGACAGGGAGCTGCTGGAAGAATACTGTCTTGGAAGTATCGGAGAACAGAACCTGTTATGGTCATTGTGGGAGTCGATTATTCAACCGCAACGGGGGGTCAGCCAAAGCCAATGAAGACGACAGCAAACCGGGATCTCAAAGCATCGCAAACCGACACCCCCATTATCTGGGCCGTAGGCGGAGGCAAGGGAGGTGTCGGCAAGAGTATCGTCAGCATCCTGCTGGCGCTCAGCCTGGCCCGGCGGGGCCATTCCACCATCCTGGTCGATGCCGACCTGGGAGCCGCAAACCTCCACACCCTCATGGGCATAAAAACCCCGGTCCGCACCCTCAACGATTTCCTGAACCGCAAGTATCGGCAACTCCGGCAAATCTGCATAAAAACAGAAGTCGACAATCTAGGGCTCATCTGCGGGGCGAGCGAGGTTTTGACCATGGCTAATCTCCAGTTCGCCCAAAAAACAAAAATATTCAAAAGTATCCAGACCCTGCCGGCCCGACACGTCGTGCTGGATCTGGGGGCCGGCGCATCCTTCAATGTTCTCGATTTCTTCCTGATAGCCCATTTCCCCATAGTCGTTCTGACGTCCCAGCCGGTATCCATCCAGAATGCTTACGCCTTCGTGCGCAATGCCGTCTACCGCCGTCTGACCCGCACCGTCAGCCAAAAGCCCTCTGTCCTCGAGCTCATCAAGGCCGCCATGGATCCGAAAAATGAAAACCAGCTGCGCACCATCCAGGAACTGCTGGCGGCAGTCGAAAACGCCAGCGGCAGCAAGTATAGCAGTATACTCCGGGAATCTGTCGGCAATATCAAACCGTTGCTGGTAACCAACATGATACGCCACGAAAATGAGCAGAAGGCGGCCCGCATCATCCAGATGGTGGCCCAGAAATATTTGACCGTCCAAGCCCGGGACCTGGGAAGCATCAAATGGGACGCGGCCGTGGCCGGAGCCGTTTCCGAAATGGTCCCCATAAACAAATTGCCCCGGCAGACACCGGCCTTGCAGAACGCAAACGAAATAATAGCCAAAACCCTGACCGGAGATGAGGGAGCACCGTCGAACTGACCTGCCGGCCTCGACCTGCCGCCGCCCCGTCAAATCAGATGGCATTCATGCTAACATAGTGTCATAATTGACTATGATGTTTTTGTTTGACAGCCGTAACGCATTTTCCTATACTCCTTGTACCTAATGTCAGCTTTACCAGCCGCCTTTCGTTCGCCTGCCGGCAGGTGCGCAGTGCCCGTATCATCAAAAGTAAGGAGGAGGCGTATTGTCGTATATACTCGATCAAGAACAGCTAGATGGCATAGAAAAAGTATTGCAGGAAGACCTGATGGAGCTTGGGCTCAAGTGTGTCATCCTCATCGACATGGCTGGCAACATAATTGCCAACCTGGACAACGGGGAGGTCGGGCATGATATCTATTCCCTGGCGGCTTTGGCCGCAGGCAATTTCGGTGCGGTTTGCGCCATGGCCGCCATAATCGGCGAAGACGATTTTGCTTTATTGTTTCACAAGGGGAAAAACGAAAATATCCACTTCAGCAAAGTGCTGGACGATTTCCTGCTGGTGACAATCTTCGGCAATGATGTGTCCTTGGGCTACTTACGCTTGAAGGTTGATGAATCGATTGAAAAAATAGGTCAGATTTTTCAAAAGACCCAAACTACCTGAGGTCCTTCCTGAATCTGTTGTTTGTTTGCCCAGGCCAGCATATAAGCAAGCGAGGTATGCCTGCGTGGCGGTCATCAATATCAAAAAAAAGGAAGTCCAGATAAAAATAGTCTACGTGGGACCTGGCAGGGGAGGAAAGACCACCAACCTGGAATACATTTTCAGTAAAATCAGGCATCGTATTCAATCTGATCTGGTAAGCATAAAAACCCACGGAGACAGAACCCTTTTTTTTGACTTCCTGCCGTTCGCCCTGGGAGAGATAAAAGGATATAAAATAAAAACCCAGCTTTATACCGTTCCGGGCCAGGTAAAATACAACGCCACCCGTAAATTGGTCCTCAAGGGCGCCGACGGAGTGGTTTTCGTGGCAGACTCCATGGAGGTCATGCGTGAAAAAAATGTAAATTCTCTCAAGAATCTGGAAGAGAACCTGGCCTTTCACAATATTGACCTTTACAGCTTTCCGGTAGTAATGCAATACAACAAAAGGGATCTGGCGGCGGGCGGAATCCCTTTGCTCGACATCCAGACACTTGAAAGTGATCTCAACAGCCGCCTCAAGGCTCCCAGTTTCCCGGCCAGTGCCATCAAGGGTGACAATGTTATCCGAACGGTCAAAAAAGCAATTTCAACCACCATCTTAGCGGTACAACAGGAACTGCAATAGGAGGTCCAAGTGGATAGAAGCGACAAGGAACGCCTGGTCAGCGACATAGAAAATCAGCTGGATGATTTCTTTGGCGAGGATGAAAACGTATCCCGTGATCACGATGCGGACGGCGCACCGGCTCCCAACCCGCTTGAACAGCTCAAATCGGTTGTCCTGTCGATAGACTGGGAAATTACCGACGAGTGCCTGGTTGAGCTCGAACAAAGCGTAGACACCTTGATGGACACCTACAAGGATGACCGCTATACCCATACCATGCTGAGAATGCTCAATGCCCTGGGGAAATATATCAAAAAGCGCAAGGCTCAGGCCCACCCCGATGCCATCAAACGGGTCATGTCTGTCTTCAAGAATCTGGAACAGATTGTTTCAACCGCCGGAATGTCGGAAAAGCGGAAAAAATCGATCGTGGCGGCTGAAATCCGCAGGTTCAAAGAACTGAAGGAGCGGGTGGACAGCAAGCGTCGGGGCCGGGCCGCCGCTGCCGGCGATACGACAGCCGGGCAGAGGGCGACCGAGCTGGCAAATGAAATCGGCAAGGCGGTATCTGCGGCCACAGCCTCGTTGAAAAAAGAACTGAAAGCCCTGAGGCAGAGGATAAAGGCGATCGAGAAAAAACTGAACATCTGAAGCTGCCTGCCGGCACGCAGCAGCCGGCCGGCCCAACCGCGAAAGTTAACCATATCCGGTCTAGTCCGCGGTCTTCAAAGGCCTGATGATAGACCCCACATCTTCGATCCCTTCCAGGTCAGCCTGACGGGCAAAGCCGTCTGCCACCAAACCATCGACAGTACCTGAATCAGTCAGGCCGAAACGCACCATAAGATCGGCCAGATACTGCAGCTCCTCCCGGACGGGAACGAAACGGTCGTAAACAATCCGATGGGCGGGGGTGGTCATGGCGTAGTAAACCAGATCTTCGGGCTGTCCCCAGTAGCCGGATGCGATCCGGGCCGCGCGGCGGGGATTTCTGCTGGCCCATATCCCTGATCTGGCCGCCGACTGGACCAGCTGGGCAACGATCCCGGGATGCCGTTTTATGAAGCTGTTTTTTACCAGCATCAGGTTGCAGATAAAACCCGGCCAGATCTCTTCCACGTAAAACAGCCTGTCGGCGTTTCCGCTTTTCAATGTCTGGGCGGCAAACGGTTCGCCCACAAAATAGGCGTCCAGCGCCCCCGTGGCAAGGGCCGAAGCCATGTCCGGCGGATTCATCTCGACTATTCTTATCCCGTCTATGGAATGCTCGTCCATCTGGAGCAAAAGAGCCAGGTTGTGGCCCGAGTAACGCATGGGTACGGCAACGGTACGGCCCCGCAAGTCGGCCAGGCCGGAAGCCCCGGTACCCTTTTTCACAACCATGGTGCTTTCATGCCGGTTGCCGATATAGACCACTTTGACATCCACCCCCTGCTGCCGCAAAACTATGGCCAGGGGGGCAATGATAAAGGCAGCCTGAATTTTTTCGTTACGCAGAGCCTCGGCCATCTCGGCAAAGGAAGAAAACTTCAGGGCCTCGAAGCGAATGCCATCTCCTTCTTTACTGGCATAGTCCAGCAAGGGCGCGGCCAGATTGGTGATAACCGGCATGTATCCCATCTTGACCACCGTGCGGGTGTCACGTGCCCCGTTAAAGATGTAATGCAGCCAGGAAATCGCTGCGATCCATATAACTGACAGCAACACCAGCCGCACGCTCAGCGGAATCCGGACCACCTTCTTGCCGGCTGCATCGTCAGACCGCATACGGAACTCCGAGCATCAGGAAAATCTCGCTGCGCAGCCGGCTCAATTCCGGGGAACGCTCAAAATCCCTCGGCCTTGGGAAGTCCAGGGTCTGCTGGAGTTTCACCGTGGCCGGCCGGCCGCTCAGAACCACTATCCGGTCTCCCATTATCAGGGCGTCATCGATGTCGTGGGTAACCACAAGGGTGGTCTTACGCAGGAATTCATGCATGTTGACCACCTCCTCGCGCATTTTCATGTGGGTAAGGAAATCGAGTCCGGAAAAAGGTTCATCCATTATCAACAGACTGGGATTGACCGCCAGGGCCCGCGCCAGCTCTGCCCGCCGCTGCATTCCTCCTGAAAGCTGGTGCGGATAATAAGACTCGAAACCTTCCAGCTCGACCATTTCAATGTATTCCCGGATCTTGTCCTCTTTCCGTGCCGAATCTTTCAGATGGCGCAAGCCCAAACCCACGTTTTCGGCCACAGTCATCCAGGGCAGCAACCCGCTGTACTGAAATACGAAAATCGAATCCGAACGCGGGCCGGCAACTTCCTTGCCACCGATGAAAACCCTGCCTCCGGTAGGGCGATCAAACCCGGCAATTATCCTCAGCAGGGTCGATTTACCACAACCGGACGGACCCAGGATGCAGACCATCTCACCTTCTTTGAATTCAAGATCGATCCTGTCCAGAACCAAAACACGGTCCCCGGGTCTCTGGTTCGGCTCCTGGCGGCTCCTGCGGCGCTGGCGGCGGTTTACATACTCCTTGCTGAGGTTTTCCAGTCTGATCTCGGCCATGGATGTTCTCAAATCTCCTTTACCTGGCCTGGGCCCCCCATCGGGCGGATTCGATCTTTGCCAAGCGCTTCATCAACGTATCCAACAGCAGGCCTATAATCCCTATTATTATCATCCCGTCCATCACATAATCCATGCGGAGCGCATTTCTGGAATCCAGGATAAGGTATCCCAGACCTGACTGCACGGCGATCATTTCGGCGGCCACCACAACCAGCCAGGCAATGGTGACCGAAATCCGCAAAGCGGTGACCACCTCCGGCACTATGGCCGGTACAATCAACCGAAATATGGTTTCAAATTTTGAAAAATTGAAATTGGCGGCCACCTGGAAATAGGTTGGATTGATATTGCGGACAGCAATCGTGGTGGAAACGGTAAGTGGGAAAAAACTGGACAAAAAAATCAAAAAAATGGCCGGCCGATCGCCGATACCAAACCAGAGCATCGAAAGCGGTATCCATGCCAGAGGCGAAATAGGACGCAAAAACTGGATCAGCGGATTGGCCATGCGGTGCAGAACCGTAACTCTTCCCAACAATATGCCAAGGGGAATGCCAAATACGATGGCAAGGTAAAAGCCCCAGGTGACCCGGTAGAGACTGGCGATGGTATGCTTGAGCAGGGTGCCGTTTTTGATCAGTTCAGCCATACCGGCAACCACGGTAAGCGGGTCGGGAAAGACATACCGGCTCCAGCCGCTGAAACGGGCAAGGATTTCCCACAGCACGATCAGCACCATGAAACTTACACTCGTATGTAAACGCGCCAGCTTCATATACGCTCCTGGCACAAAGTGCCGTCTGCCGGCCAGCTGAATGCCGGCAGGCCTTCCACATCCGTTGGACGCTCTAAGTCGACCTGCGCGCGGCGGTGCCATAAAACAGGAGGCCGCCATGCTTTAGCGCTTTTAAGTTTGTTGCCGCGGGCAAAGCACGCAGTTTTCCACAACAATCAGTAAGCATTGTAAATCATGTGGATTGCCACCAGGGTCAGAAGAAAAATGAAAATCTCCTTAAGCTTACGGTCATTTATTTTCTCGTTGATCTTGGGGCCTATTTGTCCGCCCACCAAAACCCCCGGCACCGCCCAGGCCAGTATGCCCAGATCGGCGCGTGCTCCCATTGCCAGATGAATCGCGGCGGCAGCCACGCATATACCGAATATGGTTGCGATACTGGTGGCAACGGCCAAATTCATTTTCAGCCCCAGCCTGCCACGCAGCAAAGGGATCAGCCATTCGCCGATGCTGATGCTGAGCATCCCGCTGGCCACGGCCATGGCGGCCACTGCCCAGCTGTAAGGCAGCAGTTCCCTTACTTTGACACGGCTTCTGCCCGTATCGGTATAGCCCTGGCCGGAGGAAACGAACAAAAATGCGGTTGCCAGGGAAAATGCTCCCAGAATCAACTCCAGATTGGCCATGCTCAGCATCCCGGCCAAAATCGCCCCCAGGATCAGCCCCGGCACGGCTGACAACAGCAGGACCGGTGCCAGGGACGCCACGACCATATTCTTGTTCCAGAAAGCAAAGGTCGCCGACCCCATGCCGGCCACCTGGATCAACAGAGATGTCACGATTACCGTATCTTTGCCCAGCTTCATCAACAACAGCAAAAACGGCATCCATAGTATTCCGCCGCCGATGCCAACGGCAGAAACGATGGTGGCAATCATGACGCCGGCCGGCAGGGCAAACCAATCAGCCACCATTTCGCCCGTGCTCCACTGTGTAAATGTTGAAATATTCGATAACCTCGTTGAGAGTGGTAAGCTCGGAATGCATTTTTTCAACGGCCACCCTCAGTTCCCGGGCCCTGTGCCCGTCAATTTCACCGTCGCCGATCAGCGCCTCGGCTTCGGTGGCGAAACGGTCGCCCGAACGGCACATCTGCCTGGCCAGCAGGATTATTTCCTGCAGATTGCTGGCCATCTCGTTTATCACCCTGCCCAGCTGTGCCAATTCGTTATCAGCCTCGATCCGGACGGTGTGATTCAGGTCCCCTTTCGAAATTTCCTTGGAAACCTCGATCATGTGCTGCAAGGGTTCACTTATGTTCTTGACGAACATTGTCAGAACGATGATCATGACCAGCAACACGATTGCTATCATCAAGACCGCCTTGTTTCTCAGGCGGTCTATGGGAGCCAGCAATGTTGCCCGGTCTGTTTCGCCGCTGTTGTATTTCCCGCAATTGGAGATAAGTTCACTTTCCAACCGGCTGCTGTGGGTATCCAGGATGAATTCCACCCCCACGAGTAAAGAGGCGAATCCCACCAGCAGAAAATAAATTATCATCGTCCGCTGGAGACTGTAACGAAATGGTTTTCTGCTTTTCATGCAAAACCGGTTCAGTGAATGATCTCTTTGGCCAGCTTGAGATACTGTCTTCCCGCCTTGCTGTGCTTGTTGTAATGAATCACGGGCATGCTCATAATCTGGGCTTCTTTTATCCGGTGATCCATTTCGATCAGGGTCTGAAAGGTAATATCCCCGTATAGCCTGTTTATCTTCTTGCTGATCAGACGTGAAGCAGTACTTTGAGGATCGAACATGGTTATCAGGACCCGTGCCTCCAGGGCAGGATTGGTTTTCGAGCGCACGAGCTCGATCAGTTTGAGAATCTGTTCTATCCCGTGGGTCGACAGGTAATCACATTGGGTGGGAATGATGGTCATCCCGGCGGCGGTAAGTGCGTTCAAAGTAAAAAGCTCGATCGACGGAGGTGTGTCGATGAGGATATAGTCGAATTTTTCCTTCAATCCCGCCAAACGGTCTTTCAGAATGAATTCAAAATTCGGGGCGCCGAAGAACCTTTTATTGAGCAGAACCAGATTCTTGCTGGAAGGCAACAGCGACAGGCCTTCATACTTGGTGGCCCGGATAAGGCTGTCCATATCATCGGCTTTGCCGGCAATCAGATCGTAGATCGATTTGGCGGGAGTAAGGCCGAGTGAAATCGTCAGGTTTGCCTGGACATCAAAATCAACCAGCAGCACCCTTTTGGAATGCAGGGCCAGGGAAAGGCCAAGGTTCAGACAGGTGGTGGTCTTGGCCACTCCCCCTTTCTGATTGCTTACGGCAATAACCGTATTGTCGGCACGCGCTTTCCTGGCCTGCTCCAAATCCACGAATTGGATCGGCTCAACCTGGACCGGGCTATAGGCGGTAAAAATCTGGCCGCACCTGCCGCACCGTGCCTGAAACTGCGAAGCAGGTGTATGTTCTTCGGTCAGTTTGTAGCGGGTAAAACAGTTTGGGCAAACGACTATCATAACTGCTCCTTGGTTGCTTTATCCTGAACCGCCGGCACGGCGTCATATCGCAACTATTCCGGTCAAACTTTCAAGTGTCTGCGGCAGGCGGTTTTCAGAAACGATTTGCATCACGGTCCCTTTCTCAATGGCGTTATCGGTCAGGTTGGGGTAAACGCAGCACCGGGCGTCCTGGGCTATGGTGATGCCGCCACCCTGCCTTATGTGCTCGAAGCCTTCGGCGCCGTCGTCTCCGACACCGGTCAGCAAAAGCCCGATGGTTTTGTCTCCGAAGGTGTCCGCGGCGCTGTTGAATATACAATTCAGAGGGTTGTCGACCGGAGGAGACAGCTCCAGAAACGCCTTTTGACCGGCCTCGGGCCTGACTATCGAGGTGCCCACCCGGTTGGAGCTTATATAACAGCATCCCTGTTCCAATTCCACACCGTCGCCGGCGGCCTGAACCTTCCAGGCAACGTGCTGATTGAACTTTTCAACAAAGTCCGGCAGCAACCGGGGGGCAATTTCCTGAACCACGACAATTGCAGCGGGCACCGTCGGAACGAGCCTCGAAAGCAACCTGATGACGGTATTGGGACCTCCCAGGCTGGTGCCTATCGTAATCAGATATTCCAGCGGCAGAGCGCTGCTCCGGCCCGTTTCTGTTTCCCAAAGCTTAATTTTGCCGGGTTCCAGCTTGACACGCCTGATATTGAAAAGGTTCACCCCGCTGGCAATCTTGACTCTGTCAATTATCTGCTGCCGGGCCTGCTCAATATCGACCGAAACCGCCCCCGAGGGCTTGGGCACGAAATCCACCACCCCAAGCCGCAAAGCTTCAAAAGTTACCGTCCCGTCACTGAACAGAGAACTCAAGACCACCACCGGAACAGGTGATTCGATCATTATGTGCCGGATGGCAGTCAAACCGTCCATGCGGGGCATGTCAATATCCAGGGTCACCACATCCGGTTGCAACTCCTGGATTTTCTGCAAGCCGTCCACTCCATCTTTGGCGGTACCGACAACCTCGATGGAGGAATCCGAAGCCAGAATGTCGGCAATGGCCTTGCGCATGAACATCGCATCATCAATGATGAGAACCCTGATTTTATCTTTGATCAACATTTGCTCCCGTCCGTAATTCGGCCACCATTTCAAACGCCGGCCGGATGCCGCTCTGCCAGCCATTGAGCCATTTTGTCAATCTTGATCGTATCCTGTACCAGTCCGGCATCGATTGCCTCCTCGACAGGGCCGGATATGATACATTCTCGTGGAGAAGGGGAAATGACTTTTCCTCCGGCTTCAATCACAGCCGCCAGGCCGGTCTTTTCATATTCACTGCCTGACAGCAAAATCACGGAAAGCCGTTTTCCGAAACTTTCGGCGGCTGAAGCCAGAATTCCCCCCTTTGCTTCCGCAAAATCGTATCTTCTTACCAGCGGTTCCTGACCGTTTCCATAATCTATGTCCAGGGGAATGCCCACAGGAGACAAATAGCAGTTGTGGACAACAAGCGCCTGTTGATCGTCCAGCTCACTTATCCGGAACCGGCAGCGGGGTTCGAGGAACCCAACCAGGGTAGGCAAAAACAGTGGGGGGGCGGAAACCATCGCGACCACTGCGGCACCGAGGGACTCCGGCAGGGAGGTCAGCAGGCGCACGGTCTCGAGATAACCGCCCGTGCCGGACAACACCAACACCAGATCCCGTGCCGGGTCGGATCCGTCCGGATGCAGCTTCAGGTCCGGAGGAATCTTTACCGGTCTGAAACGACGGAAACGGCTCACATCTGCTGCCGCCGCCATATGAACCCGCTGGACAATCTTTTGCTGTTGTAAAACTATACTCTTGTCGTTGACAGGCTTGCTGACGAAATCCACGGCTCCCAGATTCAGGAAGTTAAGAATAGTGCCGTAGGCTCCCTGGACCAGGTTACTCATAATCAAAACCGGGCACGGACTCTGAATCATTATGTGTTTCAGGGCCGTGCTGCCATCCATTACCGGCATGTTCACATCCAGGGTGATCAGGTCGGGTGAAAGTCTCTTCAGCATTTCCAGGGCATGTTCACCGTTTTTGGCGGTACCAACCACCTCGATGCCCGGGTCCACCCGCAACATGCTCGATAGGATCTTGCACATGATGGCCGAATCATCCACGATCATTACCCGCAAACGCTCCGGGCACAACTGGCCCGCATCTCCGGTTTCGTCTTCGGACTCTTCTTCTTCTGTCTGGCATGCCTGCTGTTCATCGATAAGACGGGCTGCTTCCATCAGGAGAAACTGGCAATTTTTCTGAATAGAAGGATCCTCGATGGGTTCTGCGTCCAATGTTTCGAAACTGCCGGCTTCCCATTTGAGAATCCCAAAGAAGGCCTCTTCCCCTACCAGCGGTCCGCATTCGGCATGGAGAACTTCGCCGTTGATTATGTGGATTGTCCCCTGCTGCTGCCCCTGGCTGACTCTTATCATCATGCTTGCGCCAGCCAAACAGCACATCTGGATGATATCGGTCAGTTGGATATTTCTTAGGGTCCCGGCAAATCCCACCTGCCGGCTATTGTCCTGCGGCGTATTGCCCATATTAACCTGCTGTCTGCTTCAACTCGAGCGCCATCGATCCATCCCAGGCCATTACCCGATCAGGTATCGGTTGTTGCAATTGGATTCACTACTACAAAGGGGCGACCATTGTCTTTTTCTTCGCCTGCTTGTCTATTGACAGATTCACAAGCTCATATATATCCAGAATAAGAGAAATACTGCCGTCTCCCAAAATAGTGGCTCCCGAAAAGCCGCTGTTTTCCTGGAGATAATCCTCCAGCGGCTTGATAACCACCTCCTCGCGCCCTATGAGCTCGTCAACCACGAGCCCCACCCTTTTGACACCGGTGTTGACCACCACCACGAATATCCTTTCATCCCGGGAGGGTGTCGCCTGCATGTCGAAAAGTTCAGAAAGCCTGATCAAGGGAATCGTCGTTTCACGCAACTGGAAAACATCTATCCCTTCAATGGCGGACACTTCGTTCTTGTAGACTCTCAAGGTCTCGTCAACCGTGGAAAGAGGTACGGTGAACAGTTCACCGGAAACTTTGACCAGCAGGGCCGGGATGATAGCCAGCGTCAACGGGATCTTGACCCGGAAACGGGTACCGATGCCTTTCTGGCTCTCGATATCTATCGTTCCGTTTAGCTTTTCGATATTGGCCTTGACCACATCCATGCCGACACCCCTGCCGGAAGTGTGGGTAACTTCTGCGGCGGTGGAAAATCCGGGCTGCATTATGAGGGCAAGAATTTCTTTTTCATTCATCCTTTCAAGTTCATCCGCGGTAACGAAATTTTTCTCAAGAGCCTTGGCCTTGATCAGATCCGGGTCTATTCCCCGGCCATCGTCGGCCACTTCGATAACCACATGATTACTCTCATGGTAGGCATGCAGACGCAACAGCCCCGTTTCCGGCTTGCCCTGGGCAACCCGCTCCCGAGGAGTCTCCAGGCCATGATCGATGGCATTGCGCAGGATGTGAACGAGAGGATCGGCAATCTCTTCGATCACTACTTTATCAAGTTCGGTTTCCTCTCCCTGAATCTCCAGGTGCACCTTTTTGCCGCTGTCGCGCACCAGATCGTGAACCAGGCGCGGATAACGGCTAAACAGCTGCTCAATGGGCAACATGCGTACTTTCATGACCCCTTCCTGGAGTTCGTTGGCAACGCGCCCCAGCGCGGTCGTCGCCTCGCTTATCCGCAGGGTCAACTCTTTTACGTGCTTGAGCTCTTTCTGGTCCAGCTTCTGAGACTGGCTCAGTTCCTGCTGCAACTCACGCATTTCATTGAACAGCTGCGAAAACCAGGCCCGGCTCACCACCAGTTCTCCGACCTGATTCATCAGGGTGTCGATCTTGTTGGCATCCACCCTGATGCTATGTTTCAAAAGCTTTTCCTTGATCTTGTCAGTCCGCCTGCGTCCCAGGCTGAAACGGCTGCGCCGGTCGCCTTCTTCCACGTGCGGCAGAGCTTGTTCCGGCGTTTCTACAGTGCCGGGCTCCTGCTCTTTTGCTCCGGATGTCTCCGGTTGTCCGGCAAGGGATTCCCAATCGGTGTCGCCGGCAACCGCCTCGGAAAACAACCCGGATTCAAGTTCATCTATCTCCTCCGGCGAAGGTCCGGTTTCAAGTGCGCTTTCGAAATCACCGATCATGTCTTCGGAAAACAGGCCATTTTCCATATCTCCGGAAACTTCCCGATCTTCCGAATCCCTGAAGGAGTCCAGCTTTTCTTCCAGGGCGTTCTCCAAACGGCTGACTACATCCTGACTGTCTTCCTCAAGAGGCTCGAACTCGACGGTCTCCAGATCCACGGCATCAAGATCGATCCCCAGGTCTTCCAGGGAAACTCTTTCGATTGCCTCACTGTCTTCCGGCTCTTTTCCGCCTTCAACGCCATGTCCGGCACAAATATCTTCCATGCCCGGCAGATCTAGTTCCTTTAGCTTTTCGACTTTGGGGAAAAAGCCCGTTACCCTTTCAACCATGGGCACCATGGTGTTCTGCACGATTCGGCGCCAATCGACCCGGCCGCCTTCTCCGGAAAGCTCGCCGGCCTCGTTGACCGCCTCTATCCACTCGTCGTAAACGGCAGTCAGCTTGTCATAACCCATGTAGTTGGCCGACGACCTCAAAGCCTCCAGACGCTGCCGGCAGGCGGCAACCAGATCACCGTCAACATCGCCCGCCCACATCCGCCGCGTCTGATCTGCCACATCGGCCAAACCTTCGCTCAACTGATCGATGAATATCCCGAAAAGCTCCTCGTCGTACTCATCCTCGTAAGCCTCGCCGCCTTCGGCAACGGCTTCATCGGCGACATCTTCGCCCGGAGCGTCGTCCTCGTCAGCCGCCTCCACGAGCCCGGCGCCCTCTTCCAAAGACTCTATCTGCTCGAGCAAATCGTCTATCTGGACCTGCTCGGCCCGGTCCCGCTCCAAATCCTCAACCAAAATCCCTATCCGGTCACCGGCCGCCATCAGCAAATCGACCAGGGCGTCGTCGACCAAACGCTTGCCCTGCCGGATATCATCCAGCAGGTTCTCCAGCTTGTGGGTAAGCTCAGCTATGCGCGCCATACCCAAATACTCCGAAGAACCCTTTATCGTATGAACCGACCTGAAAATGTCGTTCAAAACATCCTTGTCCTCAGGATCCTGCTCCAGAGCAAGAAGGCCCCTCTCAATCTGCTCCAAATGCTCGCCGGTCTCGGCTATGAAATCCATCAATAACGACTGATCGGTTTCGGCCTCCAAGGACTCTTCCACCTCTGCCCGGCTGACGTCCTCTTCATCTTCTTCCAACTCAAGCTCGGGTTCTTCTCTGACGATATCTTCCCGATCCTTATCTTCTTCGTCTCCGGTTTCATCGATTTCTATATCTTCGAGACTGAGCTCCACTTTATCATCGTCATGATCCTGTTCGGACGTATATTCTTCTATGCCCTTTTCCAGTTCCTTGAGCTTTTCGACTTTGGGGAAAAAGCCCGTTACCCTTTCAACCATGGGCACCATGGTGTTCTGCACGACCCGGCGCCAATCGACCCGGCCGCCTTCTCCGGAAAGCTCGCCGGCCTCGTTGACCGCCTCCAGCCACTCGTCGTAAACGGCAGTCAGCTTGTCATAACCCATGTAGTTGGCCGCTGACCTCAAAGACTCCAAACTCTGCCGGCAGGCGGCAACCAGATCACCGTCAACATCGCCCGCCCACATCCGCCGCGTCTGATCTGCCACATCGGCCAAACCTTCGCTCAACTGATCGATGAATATCCCGAAAAGCTCCTCGTCATACTCCTCCTCGTAAACCTCGCACTCATCAACATCGACTTCCGCCGCAACGTCTTTTCCCGCAACGTCTTTTTCCGAATCATCTCCCCGGTCAGCCTCCACATCCTCAGCATTTGGTCCCAAAGCCTCTATCTGCTCGAGCAAATCGTCTATCTGGGCCTGCTCGGCCTGATCCCGCTCCAAATCCTCAACCAAAAGCCCTATCCGGTCACCGGCCGCCATCAGCAAATCGATCAGGGCATCGTCGACCGAACGCTTGCCCTGCCGGATATCATCCAGCAGGTTCTCCAGCTTGTGGGTAAGCTCGGCTATGCGCGCCATACCCAAATACTCCGAAGAACCCTTTATCGTATGAACCGACCTGAAAATGTCGTTCAAAACATCCTTGTCCTCAGGATCCTGCTCCAGAGCGAGAAGGCCCTTCTCAATCTGCTCCAAATGCTCGCCGGTCTCGGCTATGAAATCCATCAATAACGATTGGTCGGTCATCATTTTTCTCCTTGCAGCCCTATGCTCCAAATCCTAATCGGCCAGCAGCCACATAGTGATCTTTCATCCCGGCTTCCAAACATCATGTTGCAAATATCTTCATTCCAAAGGCATGCCTTTGTCGTCGGCCACAATTTCAACCAACACTTTCATAATTGATTCAATATGTTAACAATATCTTTGGCATTATGCTTGTTGACATAGGCCAGTGCTCCCATCTGTTTGGCCTCCTGGCTGTATTTCTGCTCGTCAAGATTGGAAAGGAAGATAATCTTGGCGTCCCGGTCGAATTCCAGAATTTCTTTCGCTGAAGAAAACCCGTCCATCTCGCGCATGGTTATGTCCATGGTAACCACGTCAGGCTTCAGATTTTTATACATTTCAACGGCGTCTTTCCCGTTTTTGGCCTCGCCTATTACAGTATGGTTGTTTTCAGTTATCGTCTGACGAATCATTTTGCGCATAATGGATGAGTCATCTACGATCAAAACCTTCTTCCCCATTTAATTTCACCTGCCCGTTTATCTTTGCGTTGAAATCCTTGCCGGCCGACAGCCACCTGCCTAAAACATGCCGGCATATATTCTTTCAGTGCGTCATGCGCCGTCATTGCGCGGCCTGATCCTGTCAACCCTTCCAGGCCCTGCAGGAAACCCGTCCGGTCAACTGCGCTTCATGGCGTTGAGCTTCTTTATTTCCTCAACAAGCAGAATCCGATCGAAATCCAGCATTATCAACAGGCGCTTGTCTATTTTGCAAACACCGCTTATATACTGACTCTTCAGACCCGCCACAACAAGTTCGGGCGGCGGTTTGATACTATCCACCGGCACTTTCATAACCTGGGTCACCAGGTCCACGATAAATCCGGTGACCCGGCCCTGCACGTTCAGGATTATGATCCAGATATCATCATTGGATTCTTGGCCGCTCATCAGGTTCAGGCGCTTGCGCAAATCGATGATCGGGATTATATTGCCCCGCAGATTGATTACCCCCTCGATAAAATCAGGAGAATCCGGAATCGAAGTAATCGGGGTCTCGCGGATTATCTCCTGAACCATCAGAATGTCCACCCCGAACAGTTCTTTACCGATCATGAAACCCACCAATTGCATCAAAGTCTCCTTTTCGGAGCCTCTGTCCTCGTTTCGGGTAATGGTCTCCTGCATTGCGCGTTTCTCCTTTCAACTGGCGGCACTTATCAGCTCATTGATAACATCAGCCATACGTTTATCGGACACCAGCCTGATATTTTCATGGTATCTTTCTGAGGCGGCACCGGCCATATCTTTGAAAAGACATGTGCGTGGGTCCTGAACCAGCGCCGTCCCCTTGGTCCTGATAATTTCTCCAAGCCCCTCTACTCCGTCCTGACCTGCGCCGGTGAGCAGTACCCCCACAGATCGGTCCAGCATCATTTCCGAAAGGCTTATCATCATCATGTTTATGGCTCCCCTGCGAGAGGGGAAAGGCGAAGGATTTACGTTCAGCAAATAACCATCCTGATTTTCTTCCACCGTAACGTACTGGGCCGATGAAGCCAGGTAACAACACCCGCCCCGGACAGCCATCTTGTCCTCGGCTCTTTTGACCCTGATGGCGCTGTTCTCATCAAGGTACTGCACGAAAGCATCCAGGTGTTGCTCGGGAGCATGCAGCACCACCAGGAAGGCCGCGGGCAAACCGGGAGCCAATCTGGGCACGATGTTCAGCAAAGCCCCATATCCCCCTTCGCAGGTCCCCATGGCCACGATGGTTTTGCAATCGGTCGCGCCTCCGTTGCCGCCGGCACAGTCTATTTTCGGCGGCCGCAGATAATGCACCGATTCGAGCTGGACCGCGGCTGCGAGTTCAATTTTTTGCAAAATCTCATCCTTCTGTTGTTCCAGGTCTTTGTCCCCGGTCTGGGATGGCTTTGGCAAAAAATCGATGGCGCCATACTTGAGGGCCTCAAATGTCTCCCGGGCGCCCTCTTTTGTAAGACTGCTTATCATAACGGTCGGGGTAGGGAAACGGATCATGATGTGTTTCAGGGTGGTCAACCCATCCATATGGGGCATGTTAATGTCCAATGTCGCCACATGGGGGCCAATGGAAGGTATCAAGTCGAGGGCTTCCCGGCCGTCGGCAGCTTCGCCCGCCACTTCCATTGCCGGAGATGAATCGATTATATCGGCCAGCACCTTTCGAATCAGCTTGGAATCGTCAACCACGACAACCTTGAGTTTCCGGCCGTCTGCCCCGGCCTGTTCGGCATTCTGGATGTCCGAAACCACGCTTTTGGACCCTTTCTGCCGCGACAAATCCAACAGCAGATTCTCATGGCAGACTTTGCACGAAAACCTGATGACTGTTTGCCCTTCGAATTGTGACAGATCAATATCGTGGCGGGTGCCGCATTCTTCACAAAACAGAATCATTTCCCTGTCCCCTCGCAATCATATCTCAGCCGGCACTTTGCCCTGCTACAGCATGCTCGCAACAGGCGGCCATCCGCACCACAGGAACAAACTTCTTGCACTGACTTGGCTATCGTCCCCAAGAATCTTTTCTTGAATCCCGTATTGTATGACTATAACGTCTGGCTGTAATTTAAAGACCTTGCAGAACATGTCCCTGTCCCGACGCTTCAGGCCAAGCCTTCTAAATACATCTGCAATGCGTCATAGTCATCCTCATATATATTGACGAACTGTGCCCCCATATGAATGAAAGGCACTGCCGAAGTCCTTCCGCACCAGGTTATCCTGGCTATCGCCGTCAAAGGCGAGGCCGCGCGTTCATCGTCGATCAAGGTTGAAAATCCCTTTCTGAAACGCTGCCAGCCCGGAAGATGCAAATGCATCACCACCAGATCGTCGGCCGAAAACGGCCTGGTGCTGCGAAAACAAATCCCCCCTTGGCCGATGTCTTTGCCATGGCCATGGCTTTTATCGGCAGCATCGGTTGGATAGCTAAGGCGGCTCACTTCCAACTCTATTTCAGCCGCAATACGCCTGAAGCGCCTTCTGTCTCTTTCTGCCCTGCTGCTTTCCACGGGTTGCCACCTCGATCTACAGTTCAATGAGCCCGGAACTGCCCACCGCCCGACACTCCGTAAACCGCTTTGATATCAAGTGGTTGAAAAAACGGATTCGGCCGGCCGGCTTTTTCTTCCAACCATCGGATCTGACAATGAAAAACGGATTCTGTCCGCGCTTTTGTCCTGTTTTTAGCAATATAAATTACATGCAATTATATTCAATAATCGATATATTGATAACAAAGTCAAGCAAAAAATCAGATTACGCCGTATTTTACGCACGTTACCAAATCCGAGCCCCGCGCCCCAAAGCCGGATCCCGCAAGCGGAAACAACGGGTGACAGGCGTCCGGCAGATCTCGGATATTTCGGGTCTTAAGCGCATGCAAAGCATGCGGCTTGTCAATAACGGCCAAATGGAGGGATTGATTTTGGCGTGATTTGAGGTGAGGAACCAGGGAAACGGGCCTCAGTTCGACTTCTCGTCAAGCTTGCGCAAGCCCTCCATGAGCATCTCCATGAACATTCCCAGCTCGGGCAGACGCATCTGTTCTTCAGACAATCCGGGGACAAAGGTAAAACGCCCCCTTGAGGCTCCGAGAATCTCAAAAAAAGCCTCCTTCCCTGATTTGCTTCCGTAATCGGCGCTGACGACAGCGCCGCTGCGGAAAACGACAGAGGCCGGCCCTTGCGGCAAATTCATCTTCAATTCACCGGTTTTTTGATTGTAGTTCAGGGTCTGGAAAAGCTCGGCCGGGGGCATCTGCTCGAGGTTACCGGTCATGCCGGATGAAAATTCCTTTGATATCATTATGTTCGACTGTGCAAGACGTCTGGACAACAATCTGGCGAAATACATCTGGAGGGAGGGAAAACGGTTGAGCACTTTCAGAAAATCCTGCCCCTTGATATACAAAACGGTGGTCGCCTGAGCCACCTTGATGGTGGCGCCGACCGGATCCCCGCTGATCAGGCTCATCTCCCCGAACACTTCACCGCTACGCAACTTGGTGATTATATTGCCTTCCTCATCGACAACATCCACTACACCTGACAGGATTATGAACAGGTTCCTGCCGGGGTCGCCCTTCCGGATAATGGTTTCATTGCGCACGAATTTCTTAAGACGAAGGAGAGATACAAAATTTTTAAGATTCTCTTCCCCCAGGGTCTTAAAAATGGAAAAATTGCTCAGCAGGCTGGCAATCGTATTGATATCCGTGCTGTAATTCTTTATGTCCTCGGCAAGGGCGATATTGCTGCCCTGCTTGTATTCCAGTTTGATAACCCCCTCACAGCCCGAGCAGGCCATAATACAGTCCGGAATCCTGCCCACACGCTCGTAACTAATCAGTATCTTGGTGAGTTCGCCGACAAGATCCCGACATTCACCCCGCTTGTAAGGCAGATCAACTATCACCGTGGCGATGAATTTGTTCCCTTTTGTATGCTCCAGGAACAGGGCGTTGCCGGAAAGCCGGAACTCATCTCCTTTCTGATAATAGGGGCAGTTCTTTGTTTCAATTACCTTGAAGACAGCTTCAGAATAGCTCATTTTAATCAGCCGTACCAAACGTTTGTAAAAAAGTTCAAAAGGCTATGGCCGCTTAACTTGCCGGTACAAACAGATCAGTTGTCTTTTGGAAACCGCATGCCCTGCATGCAGTGGCAGTTTAATTTAATATAACACTTCCGGCCGAAATTCCACTGAAATCGTCAGGACCGCAACCCGACGCACCCGGACTGCAGCCTTTTGGGGACCGGAGTGCCGGGTAAATTCATCGCTGGCACCGGCATTTTGCGGAGACATCGGGAACCGGCAGGACCGACACTGCCCGGTACGGGCAGAAATGGAGAAGATCAACCTGTTACTTTGTCATGGCGGGCATGATTGGAAGCAAACCATCGCCCACAAATCCGGTACGCATCGGCCGCCGGATCGGGCAATGGCTCAGAAACCGCGAAAGGCGAAAATAAAAAAAGGCTTGCCTGTGGGGCGGTCACCAGAAAAAGCGCACCCATTGCTTCACACCCATCCATCATTATTGGCCCTGGGGACCGCGCCCACAAGTCAAACCATGCTGCGCTCAATTACGGTTGATATACCTGCATGAAACATACCACCAAAATGCGGCCGAAGTGCATTTTCTGAAAACCACGGCCGGCATAAAGCCCCAAACCGATTTTAGTGTCATGCAACATACTGTTTTTATACTCCTTCAGCATCAATGCGGCGCCTGTTCCATGCAGACGGGGTGCCTTTGGAAACAAATCTTCGGCTTTCAAATCGTCCTGAAACCGGCACGAATCGCGCCGGTCAGTCAACATAAAAACCGCAACCGGTGCCAATTTGGCACAGATTTTCCGAGCCCCTCCGGAGGGCAACCCGATAATTGACATAGTTATCAAATTGATAGCCCGCACGGCCAATTTGACGCACCTAAAAGTCAAGATGGCTTGCCGTCAATGCCGTAGGCCTTGATATAGCGCTGGAGGGTGCGCAAACCTATGCCGAGGATCTTTGCCGCCCTTGTCCGATTGCCGCCGGTGGCAGCCAGTACCCGTTCAACGTGCCGGCGTTTTACCTGTTCCAGGGAGACCAGGGCCGAGCCGCCGGCTTCACTTGCACCGGCAGCACCGTTCAGCGACGGAACCGAACTCAGCCTCAGGGTCGACGAGGTTTCGGCCAGCACGGCCGAGGCAATCATGTTTTCAAGTTCGCGAACGTTTCCCGGAAAGCCGTAAGCAAGCAAGGCCCTTTCAAGGGGCTCATCGAGCACTTTGATCGACTTGCCGTTGCGGTCGCTGTGAATACGCAGGAAATGGCGGGCCAAAGGAAGAATATCCTTGATGCGTTTGCGCAAGGGAGGAATATGAATATGGTATTCATTCAACCGGAAATACAGATCGCCCCGGAACTTACCGGAAGATACCGCCGCTTTAACGTCCTGGTTCGAGGCTGAAACAAGGCGCACGTCAACATTGACGGCATCCGTGCTGCCCAGACGGTAAAAAAACTTATCCTCGATAACCTGCAGGAGTTTTCCCTGCATGTGCAATTCCAGTTCCGTGATTTCGTCCAGGAAAAGGGTTCCTCCCAGGGCGGTGTCGAAAAACCCCTTCTTGTTTTTGAAAGCCCCGGTGTAAGCGCCGCGGACATGCCCGAAAAATTCGTCTTCGAAAAGGCCCTGGGCAAACGAGGGCATGTTCACCTGGACAAAGGGACGGTCGCTGCGCCGGCTCAGACGATGAATTATCCTGGCCAGCATGCCTTTGCCGACCCCCGTCTCCCCCGTAATCAATACATTGTAATCGCTGCGGGCGCATATTTCAGCCTGGCGGAATACCAGGGCCATCAACTCGTCCTCGGCGATCATGGCGGCAAACGCCTCCTGATGGGCCAGTTCGTCGAACGAAGGGGGCCGCTCATACATGGCGATGCCCTGCTTGAGCTGGTATCTTTCCAGGGCATGATTGATGGTTATGGTGGTCCTTTCAAGATCCAGGGGTTTGACAAGATAGTCGTAGGCTCCGAATTTGATCGCCTTGACGGCCATTGCCACATCATCGACCGCCGTTACTATTATGCACTCAATGTCTGGATAGGCCTGCTTCACCTGGCGTAACACCTCCATTCCGTCCAGGTAAGGCATTATCAGGTCGAGCATCAGCAGATGAAAACCGTGCCGCCGTACAAGCCCCAGGGCTTTGCGGCTGTCAGAAAGCAGGGCCGGTTCGGGCAGACCTGCACTGAGAAGGGCGGCCCGGATGGAAAACAGGAGGCCCTCATCGTCGTCCACGATCAGGATCGGAGTTTTCTCAGGAACACTTTCCATGAAGGCATCCTTTCAGGGCCCCGATGAACTCCATCAAATTCAAAGGCTTGTGCAATATCATGGTAAAACCCATCCGGGCGGCCTCAGCCAGATTGGGATGATGCGGGAATCCGGTTATGATAAGCACTTTGGTTCTTTCCAGTCCAAGCTCATTCTTGATTGCCCGGCAGATGTCGAGGCCGTCGATCTCGGGCATGAACATATCCAGAACCAGGGCATCGGGCGGGTCACTGCCAAGCCGGATCAAGGCTTCGGCGCCTGAAGAGACGGCTTCCACCTCACACTGGATACTGCGCACGATGGCCTGCTTCAGCATTTTGCGGAAAGCGGCATCGTCGTCCACCACCATGACCCGGTACAACCGGTAGGGCGACTCCAGCGGCAGATTGACCGTAAACGTCGTCCCCTTGCCCTGTTCGGTTTCGAAAGTTATATGGCCATTGTGGGCCTTGACCAGATTGTAGCTGACCGAAAGTCCGAGCCCGGTTCCTCCGTCAGTCTGGCGGTCGGTGGCAAAGGGATCAAAAATTCTTTTCACCATCCGGGGATTGATCCCCCGCCCGTTGTCCCTGACCACGACCTGAACGGCATCCTTCGAGGATGTCACCCTGGTTTCCACCTCCACCCGCCCCCTGTCGTGATCTATCGCCTGGAAGGCGTTGATGACCAGATTCAGCACAACCTGCTCCAGGTTCTGCAGGTTGGCCACTATCAGGGGCAAATCGGGCGCCAGATTCAGGTTCAAGTCGGCCTTCTTGTTTCTCAAGGTGGCGCCGGCAAGTCTGATGGCGTTTTCAACGGCCTTGTTCACCTGCACCGGTTTCTTTTCGGCCGGATTGCTCTTTTGGGCGAAATCCTTGAGGCCGGTCACTATGCGGGCCACCCGGTCGGCAGCCATCTTGGTGTCCAAGATCAGTTTGGGCAGGTTCTCTTTGAGGAAATTGAAGGGCAGCCCGCCGAACCTCTGGTCAGAACGACCCTCCAGGTGTCTTTGCAAAACCGGGATAAAATCCCTGAACACCCGCTCTATCAAAGGAAGATTGAAGATAATCAGGTTGATGGGATTGTTTATCTCGTGGGCCACGCCGGCCACCAGGGTTCCCAGGGCCTCCATTTTCTGAGACTGAACCAGCTGTTTTTCGATATCCTTCTGCTTGGTGACGTCCCGGCTTAGGCCACCGACCAGTTCCCGGCGGCCGGGCAGCCGGATGGGAAACAGAACCGTGCTGACGCAACGGCCGCCGGTATCGGTGTTTTCTGATTGATATTCAAAGCTGACAGCCTGTCCCGATTGGCAAACACGGTTGAAATGAGCCAAAAACCGACCGCTGATCTCCGGCGGAAAGACCTCTGTGACAGTCCGCCCGACGAGGCCCGCCCCGTCCGGACAGGCCGGCATGTCCGGTGGTTGGTTGCTGTAAAGGTAGCGGCCGCTGCCATCGATGATGAAAACGTGGTCCGCCAGTGATTCCACCAGGGCCCGGAAAGGAATCGCCCCGTCTGTTTCACTCTCGAACACAGCCAAACCTTTCTGCCTGAATCCAGGCCATAATCAACCGATAGGCTCCGTGCCAACGGAATTTATGAGCAAAGTCAGGGGCCTGTCCTCCTCGCTGGCGCCGGTGAAACGAATGGGTCCCGGATGACGGTAGTGATCGCTTCCGGCCGTTGCCGCCAGCCACTGCCGGCGCATAGCCCTGACAGCCTGAAAGGCGGACGAATTCAAATCCACCACGCTTCTTTCCAGCACCAGTGACAGCTTGCCTTTACGCTCTTCAAGGTGCATCAGGGGGGCAATGGGAACACCCAGGGGCTGCCACTGCTCAAACTCCTTTTCCAGGTTGCCGATGACGGCCATCTGCCCGGTGGCTCCGTTGGCTATGAGGCTGAAAACCGTCATTCCCAGATTGTAAGTGTAGATACAATCAAAACGGGTTGGATCGCTTCCACGGCCATCGTAACCATAAAAATGGGCCTGGGTTTTAAACTTGGGTACCGAGGCATTGTATATTTTGGCGACCGCAGGGGGAATCTTCCCTTCAGCGTCGAGCAGCCCCTGCCCGGACAAAGCCTGTCTCAGGGTCTTGAGGGAAATTATGGATTCTTTCACCAGCAGGTATTGCCGGGGGTAGTTGCGGAATATTGCCGGCCCGTAAAGATCCGGGTCCAGTCCGGCCTTGCGCAGGGTCTTTTGATAGTACTGCCTGCGGATGCCCAGTTTGTACCGCCCCTGCTCTTTCAAAATGGCAAGATACTCCTTGACCAGCCCCAAAAGAACCTTTTCTGTCGGAACCTGGGAAAACTGAAAGTTGCCGTGGCTGTCTCTTTCGGTCAGCAGTCCTTCCTGGAAAAAGGACGGCAGGGCATTGAACAGTTCGTCATCCCTGTAATTCCAAATATTGGGGGCAAGTCCGGCCGGTTTGTCGTGAACCAAGCGCCGCAGGTAATCCAGCTTGGCCTCCAGGCGCGCAAAGGCGGTGTGGAAATCCTGGTCATGGGTCTGGTTGTAATGGGCGATGATCGTGTTGAGCTTGATGATGAAGACCTGGATTTCATTGATGAACTCCAATATGCCCTCGGGAATCACCAGCACGCCATAATTCTTGCCCACTGCGGCCCGGGCCACTATCGCCTCACAGATTATCCGCGACAGATGCCGCAGGGTCATGCCGTAGGCCGTATAATCGGTTGTGCCCCGCTGCCTGGCTGCATCCAGTCTCTGCCGGTCGACATAGTCGGCCAGGTCTTCACCGATCAGGGTCATGTTGGCATGGGTCTGGAGGGCCACTTCCAGGGCCAGGTGACTTGCCACCCTGCCCATCACCTTGCAAACATGCCAATACTTGATGTCCGAACTGCTGTCGGTGCACAGGTTGCCGATGGCCAGGGAAAAGGCCCGGGCCGCGGTGTGAAAGCCGAAAGACATGGCGCAAAGAACGTTACCCTCGGCATCACGCACCTGGATATCACCGTCGATGGTCTTGGGCACCCCGATGACCTGCACGCCGTCTTCAAACAGCTCCTGGGCCAGAAAAGCGGCATTGGTGTTGGAATCGTCTCCGCCGACTATCACCAGAGCATCGAGCTCCATGGACAGAATCGTCTCCCTGGAAAGGGCCATTTTCTCGGCCGTATCGATTTTGGTCCGGCCGGTCTTGATCATGGTAAAACCGCCAAGATTGCGGTAACGATTCACCAACTCGTCTGTAATCTCGATAAACTCGCCTTCGATTATCCCGTCGGGCCCCACCAGGAAACCGAAAAGCCGGTTGTCCGGATTGGCCTTTTTGGCCGCATCGTAGATTCCGGCGATCACATTGTGCCCGCCAGGGGCAGGGCCGCCGGAAAATACGACTCCGATCTTACGGGGCTTGCAGAACAACGAACCGGAAGCCCCGCCGGCGTCGCCAAGGCCGATCACCTTCTGCACCTGGTTGGCTATGATCGACGGAAGCTGCCGCCTTGCCTCCGGGTCGATATCGAAGCGATAATCGTCAACCTGTTCCAGCCGGGTCAGCGGCGCCTTGAAAACGTCACACAGCGGCGGAACGTATGCCCTGCGTTCGATAACTTCCTGATTTTGATCCTCCAGGGCTTTTGCGATGACCTGATTCTGCAACAGTCTTTCAACCGACTTTTCGTCAATACCAGCCATGTCACCCTCCATGTTCCGGCATGCTCACAAGACATCAGACTTAAAACAAGATATCAACACCATTACCATTCCAATAATTGATTATTCAAGCTTCAAAATGCAACTGCCTGCTGCCGGTGCCGGCAAACATTGATTGACCGGGCCCGGGGTCACATTCGGCACAAGCGCCGGCAAGCCCTGGGGGCCGCCGAAACAACTGTTGACAATTAAACCGCGCCTGGTTATATGTCCAACTGTCTAACCGTTCGACCTTTATCTTCATGTAACGTACCTGCCGGCTTTTCCCGGCCAATACCCGGCCCCGGGTCGATTCACGTGTTCTTTAGCGCACCCGCAGAGGAACCGCCGGGCCGCCTGCGCCCCGTTGCTGAAGGAGGTTTATTTTATCAATTACATATTTGTACTTGAAAGCCTTTTTAAAAGCATTTAGTATGCGCGATTCAGATAGTTTCTTTTGGGGGGGCTTGGCCCTTTAAGGACATTTGGTAACCAAACAATATTGAGGAGGTAGAGGATCATGAAAAAAGGGTTTTGTTTAGCGCTCGCCTTGGTTGTTATGACGGCTTTCTGCGTGGCCACCGCCTTCGGGTCTGATATAGAGTTGTGGAAAAAATCGACCCTCAAAGAGATAATCGACCGCGGCGAACTCCGGGTTGGATTCGAAGCCGGCTACCTGCCATTTGAAATGACCAACAAAAAAGGACAGTTTATCGGGTTCGACATCGACGTGGCCAAGGAAATGGCCAAGGCCATGAAAGTCAAGCTCAAGCTCATCAACACCGCCTGGGACGGAATCATCCCCGCCCTGCAGACCAAAAAGTTCGACATCATCATCAGCGGCATGACCATTACCCAGGAGCGCAACCTGAGCATCAATTTCGCCAATCCCTACATCATCATCGGCCAGACGATCCTGCTCAACAAAAAACACAAGGGCAAGATCACCTCTTACAAGCAGCTCAACAACAAAAAGTATGTCATTACTTCCAAGCTGGGAACCACCGGCGAGCAGGCCATCGGACGCCTGATGCCCAAGGCGACCTACAAATCCTTTGAAGATTCCACCGAAGCGGCTCTTGAAGTTCTCAACGGCAAGGCCGACGCTTTCGTCTACGACCTGCCCTTCTGTGCCAGCTTCTACGAAAAACAGGGCGCCGGCAAGCTCATATGGCTCGACCAGCCCATCACCTACGAACCGCTGGCATGGGCCATCCGCAAGGGTGATCCCGATTTTCTCAACTGGCTCAACAACTTCCTGCGCCAGCTGCGCAATGACGGCCGGTATGAAAAGATCTACAACAAGTGGATCCGCAGCACCAATTGGATGAAAGAGCTGGACTAGTTCCTTTTTTGTCTGGTCCTTGAAATTTACCACGGCAGGCTGACCGGATAACGGGTCAGCCTGCCGCACTATGAGCAGCAGGTTTTGGAGACAGATCCAAACACGGGAGGGGGCAAACGTTGCCCCGGAACCGGACATCCATGAACCTGCCGGGTGACCCAACCAATTGTAAACAGCATCCAACAAGGAAACTTTCAGACAGATGCAAGCATCAGGCATAGACCGCAACCGAAGCAAGCTCAACCGGTACAGCTGGATGGGGGTTTACCTTTTGTGTCTACTGGGCATAATGCTGGCTCTCTATCTGGCAACCATCCAAATCGACTACGTGTGGCGCTGGAACATCCTGCCCAAGTATTTCTACAATCAGACTCAAATAACCATAACCGCCAAGTCCGAAGGAACCGTGGCCTCCATAAGCACTGAAAAGGATGCCGCGGTCATCATATTGAAGACCACCGACGGCGAGACGGAAAAGTATAAGGTTCCGGGCACCGACGTCTGGGTGGCCGAAGGCGACACCATCTACCCCGGCGACACGTTGGGGGCTTATAAAGAATGGCGTGCCGGCCTCCTTACCCAGGGTCTGTATCTGACCCTTAAAGTAAGCCTTTATTCCATCATCTTCGGCATCATCATCGGGATGATCGGAGGGGTGGCCCGCATATCGACCAATCCGGCCGCCAAGTGGGCGGCCATGACCTATGTCGAGCTTATCCGCGGCTCCCCCCTGCTGGTACAGATCTTCATCTGGTACTTCGTGCTGGCAACCCTGATAAACGAGCTGCTCAAAAAGTACAGTATCCCTGAAATATCGGCTGTCTGGTACGGTATCGCCGCTCTGGCATGCTTTACCGGAGCCTATGTCACAGAGATCGTAAGAGCCGGGATCCAGTCCATTCACCGGGGCCAGATAGAAGCGGCCCGTTCCCTTGGAATGACCGGATTCCAGGCCCTGAGACATATCATCCTGCCCCAGGCCATGCGCAGAATCCTGCCGCCTCTGGCCGGCCAGTTCATCAGCCTGATCAAGGATTCCTCCCTGCTGGGGATAATCGCCGTAAGGGAGCTTACAAAAGCCACCCGCGAAGGGATAACGGCCAGCCTGCAACCTTACGAATTCTGGTTTACGTGCGCGTTGCTCTATCTTGTGCTTACTTTCACTCTTTCCATGTTCGTTCAATATCTTGAAAGAAGGATGGCTACACAGTGATTGAAGTGCGTAATGTTTACAAAACCTTTTATGTGCCCCACAGGGTAGAGGCACTGGTGGACGTTTCACTCGATGTCGCCGCCGGCGAGGTGGTGGTGGTCATCGGCCCGTCAGGATCGGGCAAAAGCACGCTTCTAAGGTGCCTGAACCATCTTGAGACCGCCAACAAAGGCCACATCCTCATCGACGGAATCGACATCCTCGATCCCAAGACAAACATCAACAAGATCAGGGCCGAAGTGGGAATGGTATTCCAGTCGTTCAACCTGTTTCCCCACAAAACCGTCCTGGACAACATAACCCTGGCCCAGATGGTGGTCCGCAAGCGCAAGAAAGAAGAAGCCACCAGCAAGGCCATGGCCTTGCTGAAAAAAGTCGGTATAGACGACAAGGCCAACGTCTTTCCGGATCAGCTTTCCGGCGGACAGCAGCAAAGGGTCGCCATAGCCCGGGCTCTGGCGATGGATCCCAAGGTGATGCTCTTTGATGAGCCCACCTCCGCCCTCGATCCGGAAATGATCGGCGAGGTTCTGGATGTCATGAAGGCCCTGGCCAAGGAAGGTATGACCATGGTGGTGGTCACCCATGAAATGGGTTTCGCCCGCGAGGTGGCCGACCGGGTCATTTTCATGGACGCCGGCCGTATCGTGGAAGTGGGACCGCCCGAACATTTTTTCACCAACCCGACCCATGATCGAACCAAGCTGTTCCTGAGCCAGATTCTCTGAAGACGTTCTAAAAAGCGTGCTGGGCGGCCGGTATTCCGGCCGCCTTTTATCTCTCTATATCCACCACATATTGTTGTAAAGCCTTTTTCAAAACACTCCACCTTGTGTTTTTCCTCTTTACAGGGCGCTATTTTACTTGATATTAAGAACTGATTGCTTCAGACTTTTTGCCAACCAATCTTCATGAAGCGTCAAAGTCTGCCTCAGAGGCCGTTTTTGTATGAAGATCAAAAAGCTGGAAATAGTGGGCTTCAAGTCCTTCCTGGAGAAGGCCAGCATCCAGTTTCCCCTGGGCATTTCGGCCGTGGTCGGTCCCAACGGTTGCGGCAAGAGCAACATCATCGACGCCGTCCGCTGGGTGATGGGCGAGCAAAGCGTAAAGCAGCTGCGGGGCAAGAGCATGGAAGACGTGATCTTCGCCGGTGCCAGCGGCAAACCGCCCCTCAACATGGCCGAAGTCAGCCTCACCCTGATCAACGACAACGGCAGCGCTCCCGAAGAGTTCAAGGATTTCAGCGAGATCAACGTGACCCGCCGGCTGTACCGCTCCGGCGAAAGCGTCTACATGATCAACAGGCAGCCCTGCCGCCTTAAAGACATTCACAACCTGTTCATGGGAAGCGGCATGGGGCCGCGTACCTATGCCGTCATCCAGCAGGGCAGCATCGGAGCCATAACCGAGGCCGGACCGGACCAGCGGCGGGTCTTCATCGAGGAGGCTGCCGGGGTCACCCGTTACAAGCTGCGCAAAAACGAGGCCCTGCGCAAGGTAAAGGCGACCAACCAGAACCTGCTGCGGATCAACGACATCATCCTCGAGCTGAACCGCCAGATGGCGGGGCTCAAACGCCAGGCAAAGCGGGCCGAGAGGTACCGCATGTACCAGAAGCGGATCAGGGACATCGATACCCGGCTGCTGCTGCACTACTTCGATGATTACAGCCGCCAGATCCAGGAGGATGAAAACACCATCAAGCAGCTGAGGGACACCGACCTTAGCCATGTGGCCCGGCTCAAAAAGATCGACGCGGCGGTCGAGGCCATAAAACTTGAACAAACCCGCAAGGGGGAAGAGATCTCCCGTCACAGCGCCCTGAAATTCGAAACCCAGCGGCAGATAGACCGGAGCGAAAACGAGCTGCGCCACCTGAGAAGCGAAATCGAAAGGCTGGCCGCCGAGATCGGGGAAATGGAATCCACGGCCGAAGGCCTGGAGGGCAAGGCCGACGCCATCGTCAGCGAAGTGGCCCAGGTAAAGGAACAAAACCGGCAGCTCGAACGACAGATCAACGACGTCAAGGCCGAAATCGACAGCCGCCGCCGGCAGCACGGCCGGCTGCAGGAAAAACTGGCCCTTCTGAACCGGGAGCTTGAGGCTTCCAAGAACGAAATGATCCGCCTGGCGGCCGAAGAAGCCCGCTACAGGAATATCTACCAGACCGCCTCCAGCAACAAGGACTCTCTTTTGCGGAGGCTGAAAAAGATCGACGAAGAGGTCGTGCTTGCCAGGCAAAAGCTCGAGGCCGCCAGGGACGCGGAGGCCCGCACCAGGCAACGATGGCAGCAAGTGCAAGAAGAGCTGCAGGTGGTCAAAAACTCGATCCAGAGCCTCGAGCAACGCCTCAACGAGCAGGCCGCCCGGCTTGGAGAGCAGGTCAAAAAGGTTCAGGCCCTGGAGCTTGAACGCAACAAGCTCAAGTCGGAACTTGCCACCCTGTCCAAGATGGCGGCCAACTACGAGTGGTACAAGGACGGGGTCAAGGCGATCATGCGTGCCCGCAAAGAAGAACAGGGCCCGCTCGAAGGCGTTGTCGGCCTGCTTGCCGAAGGCCTTGAACCTGAAGAAGGATTCGAAACCGCCGTCGAAGCCGTCCTGGGCGACGCCCTCCAGTACATCGTGGTCTCCGATCACGGTGCCGCCTGCCGCGCGATAGACTTTCTCAAGCAGGAAGCGGCCGGCCGCGGCGGATTCATCCCGGCCGGAGCCTTGAAGCCTCTGGCGGACCATCAGCCGCCATCGCCCGCCGGAGGTGCCGGCCGCCTGCTGGATCATGTCAAGGTGCATCCCGAGCATGCCGCCACGGCCAAAATGCTGCTGGGACACGTATATTTTACCGAAACCCTTGAAGAGGCCCTGGAGGCCTTCGGGCAAAACGGCCGTTTCCAGACCCTGGTCACCCGCTCGGGAGAGGTTGTCACCTGTCAGGGAGTGGTAGTGGGCGGAAGCACCGAAAGCCTGGCCGGAATATTGTCCAAGAAGCAGGAGCTGAAACAGCTCCGGGCCAGGATTGAAGAACTTGACGATGAAGTCCTGGCCGCAAGGGATCTTCAGCATCAAATGGAAGAAGATGTCCGCAGCCTTGAAACCGACCTCCAGCAGACCATCGAAGAAAGAAACCGATTGGCCGACGAATCGGTCGAGCTGGAAAAAGAGGCCTTCCGGGCCGGTGAGGAAGTAAAGTCCGCCGGGCGCAACCTGGAAATCCTGGAGCTGGAGCAGGAACAGCTGATGGGCGAGGAAAGCGACCTGGATGAAGAGATCTCCAAGTACGACCTGGCCCTGAGAAAGATCGACGAGCAGATGGCTGAAGTGCGCCGCAGCTCGGAGCAGGCCACGCGCCGGATGGATGAGCTGAGCCAACGGCTGGAAGCCTTCAACCAGGGGGTCGTGGATCTCAAACTCCAATTGACGGCTTTCAATGCCAAGCTCGAAAACGGCCGCAACACCCTCAAGCGGCTGGAAGACTTCCAGGCCGATGCCAGGCAGCGGCTTGATCAGCTCAAGAAGGAAATAGTCCGGAAAAAGGCCAGGCGTCAAAAGGCCGAGCAGCAGATCACCCAGCTCGATGAAAACCTCAAGGCCCTGTACGCCCGGCTCCAGGAGCTGGAGCAAGAGCTGGAATCCAGCCAGACCGAGTACGCAAGTATCGATCAGAAACTGAAGGAAAGCGACCAGCGGATCGCCAGCCTCAGGACCGAGCGCGACAAGACCCTGGAGCAGTTGAGACTCCTGGAGCTGACCGTGGCCGAAAAGCGGGTCAAGCGCGACAATATCGTCGCCAAGGTCCAGGAACGCTACCATTGTTCCATGGCGGCCCTGCGCGGCCGGCAGGCGGAGCAGACCGGAAAGGTGAAGATGTCGGTCCCGGAAATGGAAGAAGAGCTGGCTCGTTTCAGGGCCAAGATCGCCAGGATCGGGGATGTCAACCTGGGAGCCATCAAGGAGTACGAGCAGCTCAAGGAGCGCTTCGATTTCCTGACCCGCCAGCGGGACGACCTGGTAAAGGCCATCGACGATCTGCACAAGGTCATCCGCAAGATAAACCGGATTACCCAGAAAAAGTTCATGGAGACTTTCAGGCAGGTCAACGAGAAGCTCCAGGAAGTCTTTCCCCGGCTCTTCGAAGGCGGTTCGGCCCGCCTGGAGCTTACCGAGCCCGACAACCCCCTGGAGACCGGAGTGGAGTACTTCGTTCATCCCCAGGGGAAGAAACTGACCCGCATGAGCCTGCTTTCCGGTGGGGAAAAGGCCCTGGCGGCCATCGCCTTCGTCTTTGCCATCTTTCTGATCAGGCCCGCATCGTTCTGCCTGCTGGACGAAATCGACGCCCCCCTCGATGATGCCAACGTAATCCGCTTCAACAATCTGATGCGGATGATCGGCAAAAAATCCCAGATCATCATGATAACCCACAACAAGAAATCGATGGAGTTTGCCGAAACCCTCTTTGGTATCACCATGGAACAGAAGGGAATCTCGAAAGTGGTTGCGGTAAACCTCCAGAGTAAGAACTGACGGGAAATCCAGACTCATGGCTTTGAACTGGTTCAAAAAGAAGAAAAAATCGGAAAATGACGAACCTTCCGGCCCGCAAGACAGCCCCGGGTTTCAGGAAGAAGACGGCCGGGCCGATGACATTCCGGAAGAGCAAGGGCTTCCGGCCGGCGAAAGCCAGCCTCCTGAAGAACCCCGGGAGCAGGAGGAAAAAGAGCAAACCCAGGACGTCCCCCGGCAGGGACTTTTTGCCAGGCTGAAGCGGGGACTTGCCAAAACCCGCAAGATTCTGACCAGCGATATCGACGATCTTTTCCGCGGGCGCAAGTACCTGGACGACGAAATGCTGGAGCAGCTGGAAGAGCTGCTCATAACCTCGGACATGGGGGTCCAGACCACCATGGACCTTATGGCCGCCGTGGCCAAGAAATCACGCAGAATCGACGGGGCAGAGGCCCTCAAGCAGGTCCTGAAAGAAGAGATTCTGAAGCTTTTCGGCGACCTGGAACCCCAACAACCGGATGCCGGGACAGGCCCCCGGGTGATCATGGTGGTGGGGGTAAACGGGGTCGGCAAAACAACCACCATCGGCAAGCTGGCTGCCAGGGCGACAGCCGAGGGCAAAAGTGTCCTGATTGCCGCGGCCGACACCTTCAGGGCTGCCGCCACCGAACAACTCACCATCTGGGCCCAGCGGGCCGGAGCAGAGATAGTCAAGCACCGGGAAAACGCCGACCCGGCGGCGGTCGCTTTCGACAGCGTCCGGGCTGCCGTGGCCAGAGGAACCGATCTGGTCCTGATAGACACGGCGGGCCGGCTCCACACACGGGTCAACCTGATGGAAGAACTTAAGAAAATCAAGCGCTCGGTTGCCAAGAACCTGGAGGGCGCCCCTCATGAAATCCTGCTGGTGCTGGATGCCACCACCGGCCAGAATGCCTTGTCCCAGGCAAAGATCTTCAACGAAGCCCTGGAAATAACCGGGCTGGCGCTCACAAAACTCGACGGCACGGCCAAGGGCGGAATCGTCGTCAGCATCTGCAGCAGCCTCCGGATACCCCTGCGCTACATAGGCGTGGGAGAAGGAATCGACGACCTGCAGGTCTTCGATCCTGCCAGGTTCGTGGAAGCATTGTTCTGAATACCCGGCCGGCAGGCGGACCGGCTGATCGACACGGGTCGCCCGGGATGATTCTGCTGAGAATTACTGCCGGCAATCCCTTGTGCCTGGCCGGATTGGAAGGTTTGTCTGCCGCCAGATGCTTACAGTTCAGTTGTTGAAAGCCGCAGCCTGACTAAAACTATTGAAAAACGTGGTTTTTTCTGTTGACACAGCGTCAACAGCTGCTGTATGGAGCAGTTAAAACAAACGGTTGGATGGCATTAACTCTTAGAAGGGGGGCAAAAACCATGACGAAAGCCGAAATCGTCGAAAAAATGGCCAAGGATGCCGGCATTTCCAAGGTTGCGGCGGCCACCGCTCTGGACTCGTTCATGACCAGCGTCATCAAAGCACTGAAAAAGAAAGACGGCAAAGTCACCCTGGTAGGCTTTGGAACGTTCGCCAAAGTCCGCCGTAAAGCCAGGAAGGGCCGCAATCCGCAGACAGGCGAACCGATCAAGATCAAGGCCTGCAACGTGGTCAAGTTCCGGCCGGGCAAAAAACTCAAGGACGCCATCTAAGGGTCCGGACAGAAAATTTCAATTTCCGAGGCTGGCTGCAGGAAGAATTCAGACGCAGCCGGCCGGTCAGGATAATCCGGCAGTTTCAGGACAGCAGCTTTTCGGTACTGCACCGTTAAGCTGTTGTTTTTTTTGCCCCGGCCGGGTCAGACTCTGATCTCAAACCCGGAAAACTCTCCCTTGTACTCCTGGGGTTCGATCTGAATATCGGTGACCAACGCCAGCGGCGGTCCCTGGCGGCACCAGTCCACCAGCTGTTCGACCGCCCGGGCATCGCCTTCGAACACTGCTTCCACCGATCCGTCCGGCAGGTTCCGCACCCAGCCCTTCACCCCGAAACGGCGGGCCGCTTTCTGGGTTTCCAGCCGGTAACAAACTCCCTGGACCCGGCCCTTGATGACCACATGCAAACGCTTCTTGTCTTCCATGGTCCATTCACCTCCAGCCTTATCATGCCCTGCAAGCCCCAGGGCCACCCGCCACTGGTGAAGCAATCGGCGGCGATTGTCAACCACCCACTGACGCCCGTTGAGGGCAACCAGCTCTGCCAGGCGGGTGGCCAGGGCTTCTATCTGTTCATCGGTTCCCGGAATGTCCGCCGTTCCAAGCAGATCATACAAGATCTCTCTGTCCATGGTCTGACCCCGCCACGGCCTGATGCCGACAAAAGACCGGGAGCGCCGGGCTCATTTTTCAGCAATCAGGTCGAGATACTCCTGTTCGGACAAAATTTTCACTCCCTGCTGCCGGGCCTTTTCCAGCTTCCTGCGGCCGACCTTCCGGCCGCAGACCAGGATATCCGTCTTGCCGCTTACCGACGACTGCACCACGGCCCCCAGTTGGCGCGCCTCCTGTTCCATCCGGCTGCGGGAGCCGTGGTTCATCTTCCCGGTGAACACGATCCTCTTGCCTGCCAGCCGATGTTGTTTTCGCTCTGTCTGCAGGGGGGTGCGCTCCAGCTGGAATCCCAGACCGAGCATGTGCCGGATGGTCTCCCGGTATTCGGCCAGGCCCTTGGCGATGGAAGCAGCCGTAACGTCCCCGAACCCGTCTATCTTACTGATTTCTTCTGCGGTCAGGTTAACCACTTCCTCCAGCCTGAAATGCTCCAGCAGCCGCCGGCTGTCGCCGGGGCCGAGATCGGCAATGCCAAAAGCCGCCAGAAAGCGCCAGTCTTCCACCGGCTTGTTCAAGCTGGTCTGAAGTGCTTCGGCCAGGTTGCGCGACTGAACCGGCCCGAAACCGAGGGCTTCAAAGTCCTCGGCGGCAAGGGCGTATATCTTCTCCAGGGTATCGTATCCGGCGGCCACCAGTTTCTTGATCGTCTTGATTCCGAACCAGTCGGCCGTTCCCAGGGTCCTGAACCAGTGAACCAGCCTCTGTTCCACCTGGGCGGGGCAGTTCCGGTTGGGACAACGCAGAAAATCGCCCCTGAATTCCAGAAGATGGCCGCAGGCCGGACAGACCCGGGGAAGCTCCACCTGGCCGGCCGCCTCGATCACCCTTTCCAGCTTGGGAATCACCTCGCCGCTGCGGATCACCTCGATCCTGGCTCCGGGACCTATCTTGAGCTTTGCGACCATTCCGGCATGATGGGCCGTTACCCTGCGGATGGTGGCCCCCGACAGATTTATGGGCTCGACCTCCAGCACCGGGGTGACGTTACCCGTCCGGCCCACCTGCCAATGGATTCCGACAACCGTGGTGACGCCGGTCTCCCCCTTGCGCTTGATGGCGATCTGCCAGCGGTAATGATGGCTCGTGGCCCCCATATACTCCCTCAGGTTCTGATCCACCACTTCCAGCACCAGCCCGTCGGTCGGGTAGTCGACCTGCTCCAGCAGCCGCGCACCGATCCGCCGGTAGTCTTCCAGCAGCTCGGCGGCTGTGCCTTCCCAGAAAGGAAGGCTGCTGTATGGAACAAAATGAACCATTCCATCGGCCAGAGCCTTGCGGGCGTGTTCATTGAGCTTGTCCGAGGCGACTATTCCGACCACCATGTTCCTGGGATGTTCGAATATATGGGCCAGGTGGGTCTCGAAGTAAGATTTCACGATGACTATCTCACCCATTCCCCGGCCCCGGCCGCCGATGGGAACAACACCCTTGTCAAAGGCGCTGCTGATTTCGTAGCCCACCAGCCCGTTGCCGCGGGTTGCAAAGACTTTTCCGTCATCCCGCCCGGCCAGCCCGTCCAGCTTGGGCGTCATCCGGTAGATCACCGGGTCTATTCCAAGCTTCCGGGCCGCTTTTTCCACCCGCGACAAAAAACGCCGCAGCTGCTCTTCGGTGTAAGCCTTTTCCATGGAAAGCATGGGCCGGGGATGGCGGACTTCCTGCTTGCCTTCGAAGGTTTCCGGCTCGACAGTATGGAGATAGGGATGGTCGGGATCAAGTGCCCGCAGCCGTTCCACCAGGGCATCGTATTCTTCGTCGCTTATGAGCGGATTTCCGGCCCTGTAAGCCCGGTTGTATCTTTCCAGGTCGGCCGCCAGTCTTTCAATTTCCTTCATCGGAAATCTCCCGGCAGATGGCAAGTGCCGCCCGGCCGGCCGACCCGCGCGCCTGCCTGAAACGCCGGTCCCTGAAGCCCGGATGCCACTTCATCCGGAACAGCTCATCCGAGACCACCAGCAGGGCTCCCAGGCTGATCTTGCGGAAACCGGCCACGGCAAGCAGGGCGGCCACCTCCATCTCCACGGCCAGGGCACCGCGTTTCTTGAACAGGGCTATCCGGGAAGGCACTTCCCTGAACACGCCGTCCGTGGTCCAGATCAATCCCTGCCGGCACGGCAGGCTGCGCTCATCCAGCACTCCGGTGATCGAAGCAACCATCGGGCCATGGGCCGGGACAGGCCCCGGCCGGCAGATTCCGTAATGCTTGCTGGTGCCGTCGTCGGGCCAGGCTCCGGTGGGAACGACTATGTCCCCGATTCTCACATCGGAGCTTATGGAGCCGCACCAGCCGACAAACAGCACCTGTCGCACCCCCCAGGCGATCAGCAGCTCCAGGATCATTGCCGCGTAAGGCGCCCCGATTATCGGCCCCACAAGGGCAGGCAGGCCCGGATCGTCCGGAAGATACAGCACCTTGCTCATGTAAAGACGCTGCCGCCGCCAGCCGCCGGCCCCAACGCCGCGGGCAATGGCCTCCAGGTCACCTTCGCTGGCGGCCATGACGGCCACCGGTCCCAGCCGCGGCGCCCTGCCGGATTTCTTCGGTCTGATCAGGGCATCGTCCACCGGCACTTGGGATTCCTTTACTTATTCCGGCTCCACCAAAGCGGCCAGTTCATCTTTTACTTCGTCGATGATATCGTAGAGCCAGAGGACGTCTTCCATGCTGAGCCGGCCGGCCTTGACGGGCGCCCGTTCGCTGCCGTCCTTTTTCAGCAGTATCCGCGGGCCGATCTGCACCTTGGCTTCACCGTCGCCATAACGGTTGATGGAAACCACCAGACCGGTCTGTTCGCATCTCCACTTCTTCAGTACCTTGTCTTTGGATGGATCGTAAGGCATACTGACCTCGTCTTATTATTGCTGGTAACCCCGCCTCCGCAACCGGAACCGGGGTTCAGGTAGAAATCTTAGAAAAGTCGGCTATCCTGGAAAAGAGCCCCTCTATCTGTCCCAACAGGGCCAGGCGGTTGCGCCTGAGCCGTTCATCATCCACCATCACCATGACGTCATCGAAAAAGCGGTCGACCGCCGCCCGCAAAGAAGCTATCGACGAAAGGGCTTTTTCCAGATCCCCGATGGCCAGCAGACGCCCCACGTCCAGGCTTACCTTGTCCAGGGCCTGAAGCAGATCCCTCTCGGCAGCTTCCACCAGCAATTCCTGGCGGGGTTTTTCTTCCACCTTCTGCCCGCTTTTGCGCAGGATGTTGGCCACGCGCTTGAAGGCCACGGCCAGGGGCTCGAAGTCGGGGCGGCCCTTGAGCTTGTCGAGGGCCGCGACCCGCTGCCAGACGTAGGGAATGTTATCTATGCCGGCGGCAACCACGGCGGCGACGATATCCTTGCTGTAGCCTTCTTCCACCAGCATCCTGTTGATCCGGTTGGCGATGAAGTTCACCACCTGGCCGGCAACCTGCTCCAGAGGCTCGCCGGCCTGGGAACCGTAACTGTTCAGGCTGGCCCGGACCGCCGTCTGCAAAGAAAGGTTGAGCTTCTTGTCGAGCATGATCTGGACAATACCGATTCCCTGCCTTCTCAGGGCGTAGGGATCCGATGCGCCGGTCGGAACCAGCCCGACGTTGAAGCAGCCGCAGATGGTGTCCAGCTTGTCGGCAATGGCCAGCAGGGCGCCGGTCATGGTCTCGGGAAGGCGTCCGCCCGAGGCCACCGGCCGGTAATGCTCTTCGATGGCCGCCGCCACCTGGTCGTTTTCACCGGCCGCCGCCGCATAGATCCGTCCCATGACCCCCTGCAGCTTGGGAAACTCGTTGACCACCTGGCTCACCAGGTCGGCCTTGCACAGCCGGGCGGCCCGCTCAACGTCCGTTTTCAGCTCGGGGGAAGTCATCTCTGCAAGCTTGCCGGCCAGACGCCGCACCCTTTCCACCTTGTCATACATCGTTCCCAGGTCGGCCTGGAACAATACCCCCTTCAACTGGTCGACCCAGGTGTCGAGGCTGACCTTGCTGTCAGCCCGGAAGAAAAAGCGGGCATCCGACAGCCTGGCCCGCAAAACCCGTTCGTGGCCCCGGGCAACCAGTTCCAGATCCCTGGTGCGGGTATTGTTGACGGCTATGAAACATGACATCAGGCGGCCGGCCGCGTCGACAACCGCAAAGTACTTCTGGTGTTCCCGCATGGCGGTGATAAGGATCTCCCGCGGCAGTTCCAGGAACTGATCGTCGAACCGACCCACGGTGGCAACCGGTGTTTCCACGAGGTTGGTGACGATATCGATCAATTCCTCGTCTTCCAGCACCTGCCCTCCGGCCCGGGTTGCCGCTTCAACAACCTGGCGGCGCACAAGCTCTTTCCTTGCCAGCGGGTCGGCCACCACGTGGACTTGCTCCAGGCATTGCGGATACTGGCCGGCGGTTTCGACCTTCAGCCTGCCGGGCGCCATGAACATGTGCCCACGGCTATAGCGCCCGCTTTTGATTCTGTCGTCCAGCCTGAAAACAACCGTTTTATCGCCGAAAAGGGCCAGGATCCAGTGAATCGGCCGGGCAAAGGCGATCTGTCCCCGTCCCCAGCGCATGGTCTTGGGAAAGGGAATGGACAAAATCAGCTCCGGCAGGATCTGCTTGAGCAGGGCGGAAGTCGCTTTGCCCTTGCGGGTGACCCTGGCTGCCAGATAGCTGCCCTTTTCGGTCTCCACCACCTGCAGCCGGCTGGCCTTGACGCCGACTTTGGCGGCGAATTTTTCGGCCGCCACGGCAGGTTTTCCGTTCTCATCAAGCCCTACCCTGGCCGGAGGCCCGGTAATGGTCTCGGTAAGCGAGGGCTGCCTGGCGGCCATGTCTTCCACGGCAACGGCCAGGCGGCGCGGGGTGCCGTATACCGCGATTTTTCCGTGAGCAACCCTGGCTGCATCCAGCTTGCCGTCCAGGTTGCGGGCCAGGGCCTTCAGGGCCGGCTGGATGTAACCGGCCGGAATCTCTTCGGTGCCGATCTCAAGTACGAAACGTTCCATAACCACCTCGGTCGATTTAAGATTTTTACCAATGCCACTGCCTTCCGGATCACCCTGTCATCAGGCGGCCGCCGTCTTGGCCTGCAGCAGGGGAAAGCCCATCTTCTCGCGCTGTTTCAGATAGGCTTCGGCTGTGGCCCGGGCCAGATTGCGGATGCGGGCGATATACCTTGTCCGCTCGGTCACACTGATGGCCCCCCTGGCATCCAGAAGGTTGAAGGTGTGGGAACATTTAAGGCAGTATTCGTAAGCCGGCAGAACCAGCCCGTCTTCAATGATGCGCCTGGATTCGGCCTCGTATTTGTCGAACAGGTCGAACAGCATCCCGGTATCGGCTTTTTCGAAATTGTAGGTGGATTGTTCAACCTCCTGTTGATGGTGGACATGGCCGTAGGTCACCTCCCGGTTCCATTGCAGGTCGTAGACGTTGTCCACCCCCTGGAGATACATGGCGATCCGCTCCAGGCCGTAGGTCAGCTCCACCGAGATGGGGGCCAGCTCGATGCTGCCGGCCAGCTGGAAATAGGTAAACTGGGTTATCTCCATGCCGTCCAGCCATACCTCCCAGCCAAGGCCCGAGGCGCCGAGGGTCGGCGACTCCCAGTCGTCCTCCACAAAACGGATGTCGTGGTCCAGGGGATCGATCCCCAGGACCTTGAGGCTTTGCAGATATAACTGCTGGACATCCCGGGGAGACGGTTTCAAAATCACCTGGTACTGATAGTAGTGCTGGAGGCGGTTGGGGTTTTCACCATAACGGCCGTCGGTGGGACGCCTGGAAGGCTGGACATAGGCGACGTTCCACGGCTCAGGCCCCAGGGCCCGCAGCAGGGTGGCCGGGTGAAAGGTTCCGGCCCCGACCTCGATATCGTAAGGCTGAACCATGACGCAGCCCTTTTTTGCCCAGAACTTGTGCAAAGCCAAAATAACATCCTGAAAATACATGTTTCCTTCCTTGACGCTTGGGGTTGGTTGGAAAATCCGGACCTTCCGGCCCATCTTATTTAGCATTTAAGCTTCAAGATAACAAGACACCCTGCCGGGCGATGGAGGCCGGAAGCAATTCCGCGCCATTGCCTTGCTCCAGAATTTTTGCCCATTCTTTCCTCAATTCCCGCAGAGCCTCCCTGGGCCCCAGGGCCCAGATACATCCGCCGGCACCGGCTCCGGTGAACCTGGCGCCGCAGCCTGCCTCCCTGGCGGCCCGGACCAGCCGGTCACCCGTTGTCTCCAGAACATCCGGGGTCAGGCGGCAGCGCAGATCTGTTTCGCGGTTCATCCAGCGGGCAGCCTCTTTGAAGTCGGCCCCGGCCATGGCGGCCACGAATTTGCGGCCGGCCCGGACTATTTCCCGCCAGGTATCCCTGTCGGCGGCGGTCAGAAAATTTTCCACCCACCTGGCGTTGATATTGCGCGACTCATGAGGAACGCCGCAATAGGCCACCAGGAGCGCATCTTCCAGTCCGGCCGCCATAAGTTTGCCGGTCATCTCGCTGCGCCTGAACGGTGCCCCGGCAGCCTGCCCCTTCCAGTACCATGTGCTGACTCCCCCGAAGGCTGCCGCCAGATGGTCCTGCAAACCGCAGGGCACTCCGGCCACGCTCTGCTCGACGGCATGGGCTAGCAGGGCTATCTGCTGCCGGTGTTTTTCCACATCCCGGCCTGACAGATGATAGAAGGCCGCCACCAGGGCCACTGCGGCCACCGAAGACCCGCCCAGGCCGGAGCGGGGCGGAGAAAGGGAATCGATCCGGATACGGATCCCGCTGGCGTTGAAAGTCTCGGCAATGGCGAACATCAGGCCCAGTTCGTGGTTGAAGGGGGCCTTGCCGGCCTCGAAAGCCGCGCTTTTGAAGCCGCGGGAGACCACCTTGACCTTTCCGGGCTCATGGGCACTCAAGGTCACCCTGGTCCTCAACTCCAGGGCCACGTTGAAGGTGCACGGGTCCAGGTGGCCCAGGGGGTAAAAAAAGGTGCTCAGATCGAGGGTTCCGGCCATGTCGATCCGGCAGGGAGCCGAGCATTGAATGGTTCTGTCACCCAGGACCGGGTTGCATCCGTCCATGGTCTTGAAACTCCCGTTTTCAGGTCATCGGATTCGGAACGCCCCGCAACTGCCGTAACACTTTCAGGCTCTTGGGGCTGCGTCCCAGATGATAGGGAACGAAGTCTTCCAGAAAGACGGTGGCCTCCTCAAGCGAGGCCGCTGAAAACCTGACTCTAAGGGCCTGGTGCAAATCACCCCGGTCCAGCCATTGAAGCTGCTTGACGGTTCCCGGGGCCAGGCGGGGGCCGTCGGCCCGGCCGCAACTCGAACAAACCACGCCGCCTGCGGCATGATCCACCATGAGCCTTGCCCGGCCCGGTTCATTCAAGTCACGGTGACATTTGCTGCAGCGTCCAAGCTCGGGGCTCAGGCCGGCCAGATGGAGGAAACGGACCTGGAACAGGATGCTCAACAGGGCAACCGGCGTCTTGCCCTCATCGAGTCTGTCCAGGCTGAATTCCAGCAGCCGGTAGAGTCCCTGCTGGGGATGGCCTTCTTCCAGCCAGGTGTCCACCAGCTCCACCCAGTAACTGGCATGGGCTGTCGCCAGAATATCGGTCCTGATCCTGGAAAACGGCCTGGCAAGCGATGCCTCCTGCAGGACCGCCAGGCCTTTTTTTCGGCCGCGGCTGAAAACAATGTTTAGGGCTGCAAACGGTTCCAGGATCCCGGCAAAGCGCTTGGTGCTTTTTTTGGCATACTTGGCAATCAGGGACAGCTTGCCAAAGCGATCGGTCAGCAAGGTCAGAATAAGATCGTAATCGCCGTAGGTCAGCCTTCGCAGTAAGATCGAGGATGCCGCAGACCTCTGCATTTACCAGTTCCTTGCAGCCTGGATGAAACAGTCGTTGCCCGGCGACCGAGCCGGACCGCTCAGGACTTTGGTTGCAAACCACATCTTGCGCCCTTCAGCCACGGCCGGATTCCAGGGTCTTTTCATCCGCGGCCGGCCGGTGGAGAATGCGGATATAGGAGCGGGCCTTGAGATCCTTCAGCCACTGCTTGTATTTTTCATCGACGACCTTGTTGTAAAGAATACGCCTGATCTCGTCCCTGACCGCTTCCAAAGGCTTTGCGTCTATGGTGACACGTTTTTCCAGCAGGAAGATCTGGTATCCCTGATCGGTTTCCAGCACCGGTGTGACCTCGCCTTCCTTCAATGCCGCGACGGCCTTTTTGATGGACGGGGCCAGATCGTCAGGATTTATCAATCCCAGATCGCCTCCCTCGGCGGCCACCGGTGATTCCGAATATTTCCGGGCCAGATCCCGGAAGGACTCGCCCTTGACAAGCCTGGCGCGGATATCCTCCATCTGCTGAAGCACTGCCTCTTTTTCGGCTTCACCGGCTCCGGGCGGCACCGTCATCAGGATATGCCTCAGATGAAGGCGCTGCCTGCCACCGTACAGTTCCTTGTGCTCATCGTAATACCGCTTGATTTCGGCATCGGTGATCACTATCTTCGAGCGCACTTCATGAGCCACCAGGCGGGCGCGCTCTATCTGAGACCTGATCTCCTCCCGGTACTGCTGGTAAGTCACGCCTTCTTCTTCCAGAACACGAAGCATCTCTTCGTCCGTATAGAAATTGGCCTTTTTGATCATCTCTATGGAACGATCCACCTGTTGATCGTCAACCACGATATTGAGCTTCTTTATCTGCTGCCGGGTAAGTTTCTTGTCGATCATCTGGTCCAGGACCTCTTTGCGCATCTTTGAGATCAGCCGGGCTTCTTTTTCCGGCGGCAGGCCCTGCTTTTTTATCCTGGCCTCGATCGGCTTCACAAAAGCTTCGAACTCCGACTGGAGAATGACATCGTCATTTATCACCGCAATTATCCGGTCCACCACTTCGGCAGCAGCCGGCAGCGACAACATCCACAGGATCAACACCGTCCAGCCAAGACAGGATTTCAATCTTATAATCATGAAAACAATCAGCCCTCTATAAGTTATACGGACAGGATTTCCCTACCCGTTCATCTCTTCGATCAAACGTTGCCAGACCTTCTCATCCACTTTTACCGGGTACCGCTTGTGAATATGCTCCAGCCACTGTTTGTAGACGGCCTCGGCCTTCTGGCGGCGCAGATGGCGAATTACCCGCTGATCGACCTTGGCGCCGTTTCCCGCTCCGTCTTTACCGGATTCGGGCCGGCGGCCCTTCAGGTAGGTGCGGTAATACTCGGCCACATCCTTGGGGGTGATTTCCACCTGGGCCTCCAGCTGCCGGGCAATGACCTTTTCCATCAGCAATCTGGTCTTCAGGCGCTCTTTCCACTGCTTGAAAGACACCGCGTTTTCCAGCAGCACCCGCTCGAATTCGCCCGGGGGATAATCTTCCTTGATCTTGGCAACGGCCTGTTCCAGTTCCTTGTCGCCGATGGTGATACCGGCATCGGCTGCATAGGCCTTGATCACCAGCTCATCGTTGAGCTGCTGGAGCAAGCGCAGATGGATTTGCCGCAGCAACTGCCTGTCCGGTTGCTTGCCGGGGGGAAAATCTTCTGCCACAACCATCTCGAACAGCTGGCGATAGTCATCCACGGTCACCTCTTGCTGCCCGCAACTGAGCAGCACACCGGAAGATTTCACTTTGCCGTCCTCGGTACAGCCCCAAACCGATGCCGCAACCAGAAGGGCCAAAACCCAGCTGAGCCGGTACATGGCCGGTCTCTTTCCCATGGAGCATCTCCTTTTCAAACCCGCAGCCGCTTCCGCAAAAAGTCCGCAGTGCATCCCGATGGATTCCCAAATTGCCCGCGCTCACGGCGGGCCGGCGTGAAGTGCGGCCGCCTCGAACGGCTCGGCCGGAAATAAAACAGATGCCGGACTATTTGCGAATCCGTCAAAATTATTAGCTGTTAACATGCCCGATTATCTCGTTCAATATCTTTTTGGCCTGACTTAGCATCCCCAGGGCATTGCCGCCTTTCAATCTGACTTTCAAAAGGCCGTTGGGCGCAAGCCTGAAATCGTCGGCATGTTTCTGAACCAGGTCTGCCAGGGCATGGGGACGTTTCTGGTGCCGGGGTGAAAACTGGCAGACAAGTGTGCCGGAGGCCATATCGAGGCGCCGGCAGCCTGCTTTGCGGGCCAGAATTTTCAACATGATCTTCAGGAGCATGTTGCTTGCCTCCTCGGGCAGGGGGCCGAAGCGGTCCACCATCTCCCTTTTGGCGGCCGCGACCTCCTTGACGTCGTCGAGCCTGGCCAGCTTGCGGTAGACCGACAGCCGCTGGTCGATATCAGGTATATAGTCCGCGCTGATCAGGGTGGCCATGGGCAGGTTGACTTCGGGTTCCAGCGGTTCCTGCGACGGCTGTCCCTTGAGCTGGGCGATGGAGGACTCCATGAGCTTGAGAAACATATCGTAGCCCACGGCGGCGATGTGACCGGACTGGGAGGAGCCCAGGATGGTGCCCCCGCCCCGGATCTTCAGGTCGCTCATGGCTATCTGAAACCCGGCGCCCAGGTCGCTGTGTTCCATCAGGACCTTGAGGCGCTTGCGGGCATCGCGGGTCAGGCTGCTTTCTTCAGGGATGAACAGGTAGGCGTAGGCCTGTTCGTCGGAACGCCCCACCCGCCCTCTGAGCTGGTACATCTGGGCCAGGCCGAAGCGGTCGGCCCGGTTGATCAAAATGGTATTGGCCGACGGCACGTCCAGCCCTGACTCGATTATGGTGGTACAGACCAGCATGTCGATCCGGCGCTTGACAAACTTCATCATCACCTGCTCCAGCCTCTCCTCGTCCATCTGGCCGTGGGCCACGGCAAGACGGACTTCCGGAACGATCTCCTTCAGTTTGGCAGCCATTGTTTCGATGGAATTGACCACGTTGTGAACGAAGAATATCTGCCCGCCGCGGCGCAGCTCGCGCCTGATGGCCTCGGCCACCAGAACCGGGTCGAATTCGGCGATGTAGGTGACGATCGGCTGGCGCAGCTCGGGAGGGGTGGAAATCACGCTTATGTCCCGCACACCGACCAGGGAAAGGTGGAGGGTGCGGGGAATGGGAGTGGCCGTCAGGGTCAAGACGTCCACGGTTGAACGCAACTGCTTGATGCGTTCCTTGTGTTTGACGCCGAACCGCTGTTCCTCGTCGAGCACCAGCAGGCCGAGGTCCTTGAAACTGACGTCTTTCTGCAACAGGCGGTGGGTGCCGATCACTATATCGACCGTCCCGTCTGCCAGGCCTTGGACGATGGCTTTCTGTTCCTGCCGGCTCCTGAAACGGCTCAGACACTGGATGCGTACCGGGTAGCGTTCGAAACGCCGGCGGAAAGTGGCCCAGTGCTGTTCGGCCAGGACCGTGGTGGGCACCAGGACCGCCACCTGCTTGGCCTCGCTGACGGCCAGAAAGGCGGCCCGCAGGGCAACTTCGGTCTTGCCGTACCCGACATCGCCACAGACCAGGCGGTCCATGGGAGCCGGCTTGCGCATGTCATTGAGCACATCCTCGATGGCCCGGCGCTGGTCCCCGGTTTCCTCGTAGGCAAAGCCGGCCTCGAACTGCCTGAAGCAGCTGTCGTTGACACCAAAGGCATATCCCTTGCGGACCTTGCGGGCGGCATAGAGTTTGAGCAGCTCGCCGGCGATCTTCTCGGTCGAACGCCTGACCCTGCTTTTGACCTTCTGCCAGCTCTTGCCGCCCATCTTGTCCAGAACCGGGGCAATCCCGTCGACTCCCATGTACTTCTGGACAAGCTCCATCCGGTCCACCGGCACATAGAGCTTGTCGTCGTCCTGATAGACTATCAACAGGTAATCGTTGACCGCCCCGTCCAGGGCCAGTTTTACCAGTCCCCGGTAACGCCCGATGCCGTGCTCGTCGTGAACCACCAGGTCACCGGTGCGCAGATCCTCGACGGTCAGCAAAGCCTCCCGGGCTTTGCGCCTTGCCCTGCGCGGCCGGCTGTAGCGGACGCCGAAAATCTCCTCGGCGGTGATGACGGCCAGGCCCTGCTCGGGCCAGCAGAAGCCGGCCGCCAGATCAAACTTTCCCAGGTATACCCTGCCCCTGCCGGCCAGAATCCGGCCGCAGGAATCGATGTCGGCGGCCTCGATCCCGCGTGCGGACAAAACATGGCGCAGATGTTCCACCTGCCCCCGGCGGCGGCAGGCGATCAGGGTGGAGATACCGTCCTGACGGTTTTTCAGAAGCAGTTCGATCAGGGGGGCAAATGGTTCCGCCCCCCTGGCAGCCGCCTTGAGTGAGGCAGTCAGGGCTTCGTTGTCGGTCACGTGCTGGTGACAGGCCCGGACAACCGGAAAGTCCGAAGGCGAAGCACCGCTGACGGGCAATCTGCGACAGACAAGATACGACCCGGCTGCCAGGCGATCCCTTACCTGGTCCCATTCCAGGTAGAGCCGATCAGGGGCGACACACAGGCGGCGGTCTTCCACGGCCTTCTGATAAAGGCCTTGAATGCGGTCGAAAAACTGCTTGCCGGCTTCCTTGACCTCGGCCGGTTCCAGTACGATCCAGACAGCCCCGGAATCGACGTAATCGAACAGGGTGTCAAGGCGGCTGTAGATGAGGGGGGTCAAAGATTCGATCCCTTCAAACCCGCCTTCCTCCTTCACCTTGCGGGCAATGCGGCGCATGGTGGTCAGGGGCAGATCGAGCTGGGCGGCCAGCAAGCGCAAATTTGCCAGCACCTTTTCGAGATTACCCTCATCAACCACTGCCTCGCGGGCCGGAAGGATAACGGCTTCCTGCCCCGAACCGATGGTCCTCTGGCTGGCTGGCGAAAAAAAACGCAACGATTCCAGCTGGTCGCCAAAAAACTCGAGCCGCAGGGGATCGGGGTAAAGCGGTGCATAGACATCTATGATCCCGCCCCTGACGGCAAAATCGCCCGGCTCTTCGACCAGCATGGCGCGGTTGTAGCCGCCTGCAAGCAGCTTGCGGATCAGGCCGTCACGGTCAAGCTCCTCTCCGACCATGACAAGTTCGGCGAAATTCACCAGCTCCGCCTTGGGTATCATCAGCTGCATGGCGGCCGCAACGGTGGTCACCACCAACTGCGGGGGCCTGCTGTCCAGCAGGCGGTAGAGAACCCCTATCCGCCGCCAGGCGGTCTCGTTGTGATAGGCCAGGACGTTGTAGGGCGAAAGCGTATAGGGAGGAAACAGGACCGGTTCGACTTCCAGATCCTCGCAAAAACAGGCAAGGTCCTGAACCAACCGTTCGGCCTGCTTGAGATCGGCCGTCAGTATCACCATGGGCAAGCGGGCCCGGCGGTAGATCTGTCTCAGGGAAAAAGCCGCCGCAGTGCCTGAAAGCCCGCTCAGCTCCATACCTTTTGCTGCCCCGGCAACTGCCCCGGCAAGCTGTTCAAATGAAATTTTGTCTTGATTTTGCATCCTGAAACAATTAGTTGAATATTTTTCAGCCGGGCAGATTTCAGGCTGTCCGGAATTTTTACAATCTGTGGTTCGACCGTTTAAGCCGGCGTAGCTCAGCTGGTAGAGCAGCTGATTCGTAATCAGCAGGCCAGCGGTTCAAGTCCGCTCGCCGGCTCCAAGAAATTCAAGGGGATTTCAGCATGTTGTGCTGAATTCCCCTTTGTATTGGCATCGATGGCAAAACGCCATCTCCAAAGCGGATGGTCTGCATCGGCCCCGTGCAACGGTAACAACACGGCGGAAGACGTCCCGGTTTCCGACCGTTTCTGGTTTTGGCCGCATGCAAAGCACGCTGTATTCGGGAAAACAATAACGGTATTTGGAGCTAAATTCAAGCAAGTTCGGAATCCGGAGGCAACTGCGGTCATAGCCCCGGGGCGGGTCCGGCTATTTGCCAAGCCATCAAGACTATTGACATGGGGTGGACAAGATATTAGGTTTAACCCGCCTAGCCAAGTTGCCTTATGAAATCCTCATCCGCCATACCGCGCCTTAAATCAATATTTATTTAGGACCATATTTTTGATCCAGTTTCAGAGGTTTTCCATGAACTGTATCGATGCAATCGAAGGAACGGTCAAGTGTATTCTCAACAGGGTCTGTCAGGCGGCTATGGATGCCGGGCAGGATGACTCGGATTATGTCCGGACGGTAAGAACCATCCTTGAAGCCACGGAGCAATTCGCCCGCTCGAACCGGGAAATCGTCCCGCACCCCGACATACTGACAAAAGTCCTGTACGAGTATTCGCGCAACCTGTGGCTGAAAAACCGCCCTGATTCAGTTCCGGCCACCGGACGCGGCAAAGCAGAAACAGAGTCCGGTGCCTGCCAGGATTATCAGATCTATTACTATGACTATCTTTTTCACAACGATCAATATCCCTTGTGACGGCAAAGACAGGATGTAACCGCAACCGATCATCAGACAGGGCAAATCCGCAAACAGTCCGAGGGCAAGGCGGCGGCCCGCCCCGGCGGGGGCAGGGCCTGCTCGACCGGCGCCACAACCGCCAAGGCAGGCAGCATGCCTCCCATACAGGGCTGTTCTAACAAGAGGTAAACCAGAATGCACGAGCCGGAAGAGACAGAACTGAAAGTTGAAATAGAACAGATAGCACAGCGTATCGAATCCATACTAAAGAAGGTCGAAGAGATTACCCCTTCATTGACAAAGGAAGAAGACAAACCCGAAAACTGAACGGCTTTGCCGCAACAGCGGGCATGATTACGGTCAGGCGCACTGTGACTGAAGGGCCGGAAAGAAAACGCATATCCGGTGATCCCTGGCACGGTCTGTTTCAGACACAGTCTGAGCGGCAAATAAGATCAAACAAGATCTGTATTGCCAACGGCGCAAAAAAAATATAGAATTCAAAGCGTTGTTTGCAGCAAAACTCTGATTGACCGGCAACACACAAGGAGGGCCCATGGCTCTTACCAAAAATGACATCGTCTCCAAAGTTTACGAGCTTGGTTTCACCAAGAAGCAGGCGGCGGAATTGGTTGAGTCCCTGCTGGAGATCATCAAAGACACTTTGGCAAACGGTGAAGACGTGCTGATTTCCGGATTCGGCAAGTTCTGCGTCCGGCAAAAACGCCAACGCCGGGGACGCAATCCGGCAACCGGAGAAGACCTGATTCTGCCGCCCCGCAGAGTCGTAACCTTCAAGTGTTCCGGCAAGTTGCGTGAAAAGATCAACGATGTCACCTAGCCTCCAGCCAGAGCCACCGGCATGGTTCCAGCCGTATTGCCCGGGAATCGATCCCGGTCCGGCCGGCCAGGGAGCTCAAAGGCTGACTGCCGCATTCGTCCTTTAGGGAAATCTCCACCGGCTGGTCAGAAACGTTTACCAGGCACCATAAATCCTGCTGCCGGCATGAGCGACGGCAGGCAAAGACCCGCTTTCCTTTATCGTACACCTTCATTTCCGCCCCGGGATCGAAGGCGGGTTGGTTTCGCCTCAGTTTCAGCATTTCAAGATAGGGATAAAATATCTGCGATCTGAAACTGGCCGGGTCCTGCAGCTGCGCATGCAGCCGGTCCAGGTCAAGTTTGCGGCGGTTGATCCGCCGGGCCTGGCCGCTTTCTTCAACGCCCTCGTAATAGTTCCTGGTTCCCAACACGCTGTGGATATACACCGCCGGAACTCCCGGCAGACATAGCTGGATAGCCTGGGAAGCCAAAAAACGCCGAATATGCAAGGGATCATCCTGCAGCCCGGGATTTTTCATGGCATCCACATATGTTATGTTCAGCTCGTAAGGGCTGCGGCTTCCGTCCGGATTTGCCCTGTAAGAAACCAGGCCGCCGTTTTGCCTGACTGCCCTGACCAGGAATTCAATCGCTTCGGGAGGCAAGATGCCCTCAAGGGGCCGCACTCCGATCCCGTCGTGAGAAGCGGTGAAATTGAAAAAAGCGGTACGCTCCGACGGTGCCTTGAGACCGGATGCCCACCGGGAAAGGGGGCCTGCGTCCCGGGTTAAAAACGTATGCAGCAGCATAGGCGGCAGGGTGAAATTGTAGACCATCTGAGCTTCGTTGTAACCGTCTCCGAAATAACTGATATTTTCCTGGTGGGGCACATTTGTCTCGGTGATGATGATAACTTCGGGCGCAACCCGGTCCAGGATCGCCCGCAGCAGTTGAACCACCTTATGGGTCTGTGGCAGGTGGATGCAGCTTGTGCCGCTTTCCTTCCAGAGATAGGCCACCGCGTCCAGCCTCAGAATCCTGGCGCCCTGCCGGACGTAAAAGAGCATAACCTCGATCATCCGCACCAGGACCTGGATGTCTTTGTAGTTCAAATCGATCTGGTCGGCACTGAAAGTGGTCCAGAGATCGACCTCGGTTCCGTCGGCTTTCCGGAAAGTTGTGGCCAATGGCAGGGCCCTGGGGCGGACGACCCGGCTGGTATCCGTGTCGGCCGTTATCTCGATGGCCAGGTTCTCGAAACCCGGCCGCCCTTCCAGGTAAGCCCTGAACCAGGGGCTCCGGGAAGAAATATGATTGAGCACGAAATCGAACATGAGCTCGAAATGATCCCTGAAACGTCTGATATCCTCCCAGGTGCCCAGGTCCGGGTTGACCTTCATATAATCGATGACTGCAAAACCGTCATCCGAAGAGTACGGGAAAAACGGCAACAAATGAATCGCGGAGAATATGTCCTTGAAATGCTTCAGGGCAAAGTCATAAAGCACCTGCAGGGGCGGCCGCCGGCCGTCCCGGAGGCTGTCGCCGTAAGTTATCAGAACCATGTCCGACTGGGAAAAGCCCGGGTGCCGGTCAGGATCAGGTTCCGGCCAGGAGCTGAGAAGAGCCTCTATCTTCTCCAGGGCCCGGCGTCCCCGGGCCTGTCCGTACAGCTGTTGCAAGATCTCCCCAATTCCGGGGCCACCGGCATTGCTCGCCATTGTATCCTCCTGTTTTTTGCAAATAGATTCCGACAGCGCCCCGGTCCGGTGAAAATGGAAGTCTTTTGGTCGGCCGCATCGGCGCGCAACGCGTTGAACATCCGGGGCTTCACAATTTTACCCGAATTGAGCGTTTCAAATTGCGGCGGAAGCCAATCATTCAGCAAGCAGGAAATCGGTTATGTATGGATTTTCCTGCATTTCGCGTCCGATGGTGGAAGTGGGAGTGTCGCCGTAATCATGGCCCGGCCATACAATCGTCTCGGCAGGCAGGGTGATCAGCCGGTTTTCCAGCGAGGTCAGCAACTGCTCCAGACTGCCACCGGGCAGATCAGTTCTTCCGACCGCCCCCACGAAAAGGGTGTCGCCTGTAAAAAGGTTGCCCGCACACAAGAAACAGACAGAGCCCGGAGTGTGCCCCGGGGTATGGATCACCTCTATCTCAGTCCCACCCAGACTTATCTTTTCCCTGTCTTCCAGGGGGCGGTCAACAGGATCCGGGCACCTGTGGCCAAGGATTCTTTCAAACTCCCGGCGCAGTTGCGGGTCTTTGAAAAATTCGTCGTCGGCCCGGTGCATGGCGGTGGGTATCGCCAGCATTTCTTTCAGGTCGCGATTGCCGGCCACATGGTCGCCATGGCCGTGGGTATTGAGGATCATGACCGGCTCCAGCCTTTCGGACTCCAGGGTCCTCAGCACTTGCTGCAGGTCGCCGGCCGGATCTATTATCACCGCCCGGCCGGTCTTCAGGCAGGCAACCACATAAGTATTGACTCTGTCCGCCCCGCTGACAAGGCAGAAAATCTTTGTCTTCCTGTCCATGACGTCCTACTCGATCCTGCGCTGGAAAGCTTCTATGGCCTTGGGAATCAGTTTGCGGATCATCACCTGCCGATCGAGCAGAACCAGGCGGCGGTACTGCCCGTAGCCCGGATGGCTGCTTGCCAGGGCGGGCGGGTTTCCAAAAGAAAGCCGGCTCGCTTTTCGGAAATCGAGCACCATCTCCAGCAGGGTGAACCGGCGGCCTGCAAAGCGTTCCAGCCATCCCAGGCGAAACATTACTTCGAACCGGAAATTATCGGCCATGAAAAGATGAATATCAAGGACTTGTGACTGATCCCGGCCTCCCAGCTCTTCGAAGGTCAGCCCCGGTGGATAGCCCAGAAGCCCCATTATCAGTTCGTAAAATGCCATGGTGCTTTCCAGCCCGGGGCTTGCCTGGGAAATCAGAATCCGGTCCGGGATATCCATCAACCTGGTATCGGAATAAAAATCCCATCCGAAACGGTTCCGCCAGGCCTTGAGGCCTTGCTGAGCCCTTGCCCGGCGGCGATACAGTTCCAGGTCCACGATCTGGGCCATTACAGACTGTCCTCGTATCGTCTCAATCCTTGCTGGTCAGCGGCTGAGCACCTCTTCGAGCAAGGGTACGAGCTTCATGAAATCGCCTCCCTCAGCAGGTGCCCCTGCCAGGGAGGCAGCGGGTGCTTTCCCGATGAAATGCCCGATTTCAATCCCGCGCGACCGGCAGAACTCAATCAGGGAAGGCTTGGCAAAGGCGGCAACCAGTTCCGCTCCGTTTTCGGCTCCCCACTGGAAATGGGGGCCGTCCCCGCCGCTGTCGCCGATGACAACCACCTTGTCGGGCCTCAAACCAAGCCTGCGGGCCACCTTGGCGGTAAAAATCCCCTTGTCAGCCGTTTCACGCAGGTCGAAAACAAAAGGAGGCTCTCTGTCTGTTTCCCGATAGTCGATCACCCTGTTGGCGGCCAGGGCCTGGGGCACGGGAAACAGATTCTTTGCAAAAAGACGCTGGAAATATCCTTTGAAACCGGTGGTATTGATCATCAAGGCCACCCGGTTTTCACGGCACCATCCGGCCAGTTCAAGTACTGCCGGATAAAGTTCGAACGCTGCATCCAGATAGGCGTCCATCTGCCCTGCTGAAAGCATCCCGCCCGTAAGCCCGGCAACCACATCGAGGGCGTCAGAAAGCCTGATCCTGTTGCCGGTGTAATCCCGGAACACTTTCCCGATTTCAGCTGCAAGCTCCGGGTAATGGAACACAATGGGATCGAAAGGGCCGCAAGGACTCAGACACTGGTTCCAGTCCGACGATACCAGTGCCCGGAAACCGTCTTCCATGCTCTGACCTCTCCTGGGCAATGTCTTTTCAACCCTGAAAACGCACTACGCCAGCTAATGTGAGAGCCATCATAACCCAAGCGTTTTCAAAAGGCAATTTCGGCGGATTCACAAAAAGTCACAACCCGGCGGCCGACAAACCGGCAGCGGAAACACCCCCTGGCAAACCATCGATCCTGAATAGGCCTGAAATGTCCTTTTTCAGATCAGGGGTACGTCTTTGGGGAAGGTGGTCACCGGCAGAATCACGGTGAAAGTCGAACCGCTGCCTTCTTCGCTGGAGACTTTGATTTCCCCGCCGTGCTTGGCAATGATTCCCTGAGAGACGCTGAGGCCCAGACCGGTACCTTTGCCCTTGGGCTTGGTGGTAAAAAAAGGATCAAAAATAGACGAGAGGATATGCTTGGGAATACCGCTGCCGTAGTCGATGACCTTGATGGCCACATGGTTGGGTTTTTCGGCCGGCAGGGCGATGACCTGGACCTTGCCGCCCTTTTCAGAGGCGTCAACGGCGTTGAGGATGAGATTCAAGAAAACCTGCTGGAGTTTCTGGCGGTCCCCGTGGATCGGCGGCAGGTTGTCGGTCACCTGCAGCTCGATCATTATTCCTGAAAGGCTGACCTGGTTACGGGCCAGGGCGATGGTGTCTTCCAGCAGTTTGCGCAGGTCCAGAGTCTCGATCGTGGCTGCGCTTTCGCGGGCGAAATCGAGCAGGTTGGCGATGATATTCTTGGCGCGCCCGGTTTCGTTGGCAACGTCATTCATCATGTCCAGCCGCTCTTGATCGGAAAGCTCATGGTAATCTTCGATCAGCATGTGAATGGTGAGCATTATATTGTTCAGGGGATTGTTCAGCTCATGGGCCACTCCGGCAGTAAGAGTTCCCACGGCCCGCATTTTGTGAGTCTGGATCAAAGCCGCCTCGCGGGCATCCATTTCCTTGATCATCTCATTGATGGCGATGGCAAGCTCGGTGAACTCATCCCTGAACCTGCGCTTGGGAGCAATGGGGGTTATGTCCCCGGCGGCGATTCTCTGGGCGTAGCCTGAAAACCTTTTCAGGGTGCTGTATATTCTGGCAACCAGCAGGTAAACGTGAACCGCCAGGAATATAAGGAGTACCACCAGGGAGATGATGTGGATGTCCCGCGAGCGGTCCAGGGTACGCGACAGGTTGGCCTTTTCCTTTTTTATCAGCCTCTGGGCGGAATCTATCATCGCCTTGCCGTGCTTGCGCAGGTCCTCTTCGATCTGAGATAAAAATTCATTGTCTTCGAGCCTGGCCGGATCACGGCGCTGAATCTCCTTCAGCATGTCAAGCAACTGTTCGTAAGCCGATATCCTTGCCAAAAAAGCCTGTTGCTGTTTCTGGCCCAGGATGGCGGCAAACTGATCGGCATTATAGATAAAAATGGTTTTGGCCAGATGAATGTTCTCCAGGGCATCGTCGAGGTTGGTGCCGTAAAGAAAGAAGTTTTTCTCGTAGCGCCGCGCCTGCTGAATCTCGGAAGCAAAATCGTTGACGAATTCCAGAAACTGGAGTCTGTTCTTGATCTGGTAGATATTGGTGATCAGGGCGGTTGCCACGCCGACCGCAAAAAGAAAGACCAGGGCGTAAGCTATGTAGATCTGATGCCGGACACTGAAGCGCCTGCGGGCCAGCAGGGCCTGGCGTGATTTTTCGACTATTTCCATGTGATCATAGACTTTCCGGATGCGTGCATCTTCATCCTGGTCCTGATCACCGGCTGACTGGTTAAACTCGGTCATGAATTCGGGCTCACATCAAGCTGTCACCATAAACAGGGCATACTTTGACTTCACCGGCTGACGATGAAAAGCAAACCGCCGGAAGCCGGGCCGCCGGCTCTTTGCCTCGTAGCGTACGCGCGATTTTCTGAAAACGCTCACGCCCTGCCGGCCGGCGTGAAATCGATGGGCGAACCGAGGGCCTTGGCGGCCTTGGCAATTACCCGGCGCAGATCGTCGGGCCGGAACGGTTTGGCTATGAAATCAAAGGCCCCCTTTTCCATAGACTCGCGGGCCAGAGCCATCATGGCATATCCGGTTATCATGATGACCTTGGTTTCGGGCCACTTGTCAAGTACGCGCTCCAAAACCTGGAGGCCGTCCATTTCATCCATCCTGATATCGGTCACCACGATGTCGAACTTCTTTTTCTCCAGACGGGCCATGGCTTCCACCGGATTTTCGAACACTTCCACCCTGCAACCTATCTTTTCAAGAGCCGGTTTCAATCTTTTACCCACTATGGGCTCGTCGTCCAGCAACAAAATATCCAACCTCTCAGACATGGGTCCTCCTTGTTAAGCCCGGCCTGCCGGCCATCATCAAGCAACGGGCGCATTTTCCTCCGGGACAATCTCGACTGCCACGGCTGTTCAGCGCAGGCTTTGGGCCGCCTCGCTGAAAATATCATTATTGATGTGAACCTCGACGAAATCCACACCTTCAACAGAGCCGGCAAGCTCCTTGATGGCCAGGGTCTTTTTCTGCTTGTCACGCTTCAGCGCTTTGGTTGTCACCACCACCCTGCCGTCCCGTGACTGGACATGGATATCGGACATGGTTTCCAGCAATCTGGTCTTGACCTTGGCCGCCAGGAGCAGATTGGCAAGGCACTTACGGGAATAGGTCATGGGTTCGAACTTGCGGTAGCCGACCGCTTTGGCAATGGTGGCGGCCGCCTCGTCGGGATCGATCTGTCCCAGGTTGATGACCAGATCATACAGGGCCGGATCGGTTTCATCCTGACCGTAAGCCGTCTGGCACCATTGAACGCGCTGGCGTTGCTGCTTGGCAAGTATTTTCTGGGCACGCTGAAGGCTGATACCGTTTTCCTCGGCCAGGGCAGCAGCCCTTTGCTCGATGTCTGAAATGATCCGCACCCGGAGGGCGTGGGAAATTCCCAAAACGTAAAGATGGGCCGCCAGCGACCAGCAGACCATCTTGTCGGCCGCCAGGCGCTCCAGGACTTCGGCCTCTATGCAGGACAGGTAATAATACCATTTCTTGGGCGGCATTCCCCTTAGAAGAGAAGGTTCTCTTTCAAGAGCTTCTGCCAGTTTGCCTTCTTCGACGCCGTATTTGGCGGCAATCTCCTGCAACAGTTCCGGCCCCAGCCGCCCGTAACCGAGTATTTCAGCCGTCCGGCCGCCGATCTGTCCTTCCGCCGCCCTGTCGTCAGCCGAAATAATGATAATGGACATGATTCGCTCCTTGTCTTGTCCCGCAGGACATCTTTTATACCGCATCCTCCGGGGGTTGGGATGCCCGGTGAATCTCTACGTTGTGAATGCCTTCCAGAGCGCTGCACACTTGATCCAGACGTTTGCGAAGCTTGCCCGCCTTGGCTTCCCTTTCCTTGGGATAGACTATCACGTTACCGTAGTGACATGCCACCCTGATATTGGGCCATTCTTCCACCAGGGCCGCCTTAACCCTGCAGGCAAGGGCGAAATCACGCGCTTTCTGCCGGCATTTCTCGGTTGCCTGAAAGCAGGCATTTCCGGCGACCTCGCAGATGAAATCCACCGCCTGATCCACGGTGATCTTGTCGATCCGGACTACCAGGTCGTACAGACTGCTGTCTGAAGGATCGACCCCGTAAAGGGCCTTGGTCCAACGACGGCGCTGGAGATCGTCTTTGAGCAGAATCTCGCGGGCCTTCTGGGCCCCGATGTTCGACCGTTCCATCTCCTGGGCCACCCGCCTTTGCATGTCCGCGGTTACGCGGACTTTAAGCACCTGTTCCAGGCCGGTCAGCAGCAGATGACCGGCCAGCCCATGATAAACCAGCTTGCCCTCGGCCGCCGCTCTTTCGGCCAGGGCCGCCCGTATGTAGGCGATGTAGGACTGCTTGCTGTGGCTGAGCCGGTCCAGGATTCCCGGAGCATCGTGAATTGCCCGCACGAGCTTTATCTCCGGCACCCTGAACCTCTCACTGGCTTCAAGCAGCACGTCCCGGCTTACAAGGGGATAGCCCAGTTTTTCGGCCACCTTTTCGGCAACCGCCTTTCCCATGTAGTATGAGCCCCGAGATATGGTGATGATTGCCATTTTAAATCATTTTCCTTTCTTGCTTATACACCATAGAGGAGTTTTATCATTACGATCATTACAACCAGAAAAACGACACTGACAAGGGCCCCGGCCTTCATGAAATCCACTGTCCGGTACCGGCCGGGCCCCATGTAGAGGGCGTTGACCTGATGGGTGGGCAGCATGAAGGAATTGCTGGTGGCCAGCCCCACCACCAGGGCCGCCATGCGCGGATCGGCGTTGGCCGCCATGGCCATGTTGACCACCAGGGGCACCAACAGGACAGTGGCGCCCACGTTGGAAATCACCAGGGTGAAAAGGGTGGAAAGAATTCCGATAACCGACAGCAGCATGATGGGCGAAACATTGCCGATGAGATTCAGCACGCTGTGTGCGATCCAGGCCGCGGTTCCGGTCTTTTCCGTGGCAATGCCCAGCGGAATAAGGCCGCCCAGCAGGAAGATCGTGCGCCAGTCCACCGCCTGGTAGGCCTCGTCGATGGTCAGGACGTTGCTCAGGATCATTCCCAGGGCACCTGTCATCAGGGCCACCGAAAGCTGAATCTTGAAACCCATGATCATGGTAAGGGACACCACCAGCCAGATTCCGGCCCAGATGGCCTTTTCAGGCCGCATGTATTCGGTCTCGGTGGGTATGTTGAAAAGCAGGCCGCCGGCATCCTGAAGACTTTTGAGCCTTTTCCAGGTTCCGAAAAGACTGATGACATCGCCCACCCGGAGCGGAATATCATGGATCTCGGAACGGTAGGTCTCTTCCTGCCGGTAGATGGCCAGGGGCGTTACCCGGAAACGGTCCTGAAAATTCAGTTCCCGCAGGGTTTTGCCTATAAGGTAGGACCGGGGAGCCACAACTGCTTCCACCCTGCCGGATACCGAAGTATCGACCTCGTTCTTGTAGATCTCGAGCCTGTCTTTCAGGATCATCCCTTCTTCTTCGGCCATCCGCCTGACATCCTCTTCCTTGCCGTAGACCACCAGATCGATTCCGGAGTGGACCTCCATCTCGGGATCCGGGGAGATGACCTTGAAATCGGGCGGTTCGGTGATAGCCACCACGTTGCAAAGGTACCTTTCCAGCAGGTCCCTGACCAGAACCGGGTCCCGGTAATGGGTGAAATCTTCGGGCGTGGTCAGCTCGAAAAGGTGGCCCACGTCGCTTACTTCCTGGGAATCGTAGGAGCCGGATTGTTTTTCGTCACTGCCGGCATCTTCTCCCTGAGGCAGAATCCAGCGGCCGAACAAAATGAAACAGGCGATACCGCTTGCAACCAGGGCCAGGCCGATGGGGGTCACATCGAAAAGACCGAAAGGCGCCAGGTTGAAAGGCGCCAGCAGGTCATTGAGCAGAATCAGAGGACTGCAGCCCACCAGGGTGATGGTTCCCCCCAGGATGGCGCTGAAACCGATGGGCATCAGCAACCGGCTCAGGGGAATGTTCTGCATCTTGCTGATGCGCTGGATGGCGGGCAGAAACAGGGCCGCCGCCCCGATATTCTGCATGAAACTGGAAATACCGGCCACCGTCAGGGATATGGCTATGATTACCCGCGAGGCGCTCTTGCCGGCGATTTTCATCACCGGCGTGACCAGGTTGTTGATGATCCCGGTCCGGTCCAGGCCGGCACCGATGATTATGACCGCGATGATCGAGACCACGGCATTGCTGCTCAGGCCGATGAAAGCCTCCTTGGGTGTTACAAGATGCAACAATGGCAGGACAACCATCATCAGGATGGCCACCACATCCACCCGCACCCATTCCACGATGAACAGGAAAATGGCCACCCCGATCATCATCATCACCAGGATCATTTCAGTCGTCAAAGGTTCCATAAGCACTCCATGTCTGTTTTGTGTCCGTCACAATTAAAAAAAACCTGAAAAACGTCAGGTATCAAATCCGTTCAGAGGTTCATTGGGCCGTCTTGCGGCTGACCGTCAGCAGGGGACATTCAAGATTGCCGGCAGTCCGGTTGATCCAATGTCCCTTGCCGGGCAGTTCCTGACTGCTGCCCCAAACAACTGCGTGAAATGGAGGCCGGTCTGCGAGAAATTTCAGCATTTCCTGGGCCGGATCACCCACCCGCAGGGCCGACGTGACCTCGATGCCGTGCTGAATGAAATTTTCCGAGCACGCCGAAAGCTGCTTGGCGACCCTGCTTTCTATCCGATGAAGAGCGTTGCGTTTGGATCCCAACATGGCCCGTCCGATGAAAGCCATGGGCACCAGCATCAGGAATGTGACCTGGCAGTCCATGCGCAGGGCAAACTCCCGGGCGTAAGTCACAGCCTCGGCGCAAATGATTTCATCTTCGAAAACCAACAGGATATTGCGAAACATGTGCACTTCCTCCCAGGCAAGCAAACATAGGCAAAAGGCTTGCCAGGAATCGCCTATTATTTTTCATATTGAATTTATTGGATAATCCGAGACCGGGAAATGAGTCCGGAAGGGATCGAAGTGCTGCAATCTGCAACCATGGCAACCGGACGGCGCCAGATGCCGAGACCCGCCGTATCCGGGATCAAAATGTTGCTGATTGCATCATATGGGTTCGTTATTGCAACGTATCAGGTCAGGCCGTATTTTTTCATTTTACGCCACAGGGAAGCCCGGTCGATACCCAGGATCTTGGCCGCCTTGGTGCGCACCCCGCCGGTAAGTCTGAGAACGTGGGTGATGTAATCCTGCTCCAGCTCGTTCAGGGTCATAAGGCTGGTCTCGGGCCGCTTGTAGGTATGCAGTTCAAGCTCCACCAGGTCGCTTGGCAGGTCTCCGACCCTGATTGTCCGGCCCTTGCAGATGGCCGCCGCCCGCAGGAGAATATTTTCCAGCTCCCGGACATTTCCCGGAAAAGCATAATTGGTCAGCAGGTCCATGGCCTTTTGGGAAATGGCGTCAACCTTCCTTCCCCCGCGCCTGCGAAGGTTGTTGAGAATATGGTAGGCCAGAAGAGGAATGTCTTGCTTGCGCTCGCACAGGTTCGGCAGGTGGATGTTCACCACGTTGACCCTATAGAAAAGATCCTTGCGGAAGGTTCCCTCTGCCGCGGCAGCCTTGAGATCCTTGGCCGTGGCCGACACTATTCTGACATCGATGCTGACCGGCCTGCGGCCGCCCACCCTGATCAGCTCTTTTTCCTGGAGCACCCTCAACAGCTTTACCTGCATCGAAGGCGGCATCTCCCCGATTTCATCCAGGAAGATGGTACCGCCGTTGGCCTCCTCCAGCAGCCCCCCGCGGCTATCGTCGGCCCCGGTATAGGCCCCCTTTTCATGGCCGAACAGCTCGTTGTCTATCAGGCTTTCGCTCAGGGCCCCGCAATTGAAGGCCACAAAAGGCCCTTCGGCGCGCTGGCTGGCGGCGTGGATGGCCCTGGCCACCAGTTCCTTGCCGGTGCCGGAATCACCGGTTATCAGTACGTTGCAGTCAGTAGGAGCGATCTGGGCTATGGTTGCCTCGACCTGACGGATAAGGGGGCTTTTGCCGATTATGACGGGAAACTCCACGCCCCGGCTCTTGGCTCCGGCCAGCTCGCAGGCCTCTGCCCGGCTACGGCTGGCATCCAGGGCCTGAGCCACCAGGCGGCGGATCTGCCCGGGCGAAAACGGCTTGGCCAGGTAGTAAAAGGCCCCTTCCTTTGTCGCTTCGACAGCACCGTCCAGGGAGGCATATCCGGTTATCAGGATTATCTCCACCCGTGGCAGGTGGCTGCGGATGCGGTTCATGAAGGCCATGCCGTCCATGGCCGGCATCCTGATATCGCTTATGACCAGGTCGGCCCCGAATTTTTCGATATGATCCCAGGCCCGCTGGGGATGGGTGAAGGCCGCCACGTGGTATCCGACCTTCTCCAGCACCCTTCTGAGGCGTTTGATGGTGATGGGATCATCGTCGACGATTACAATGTGCTGGTACATTAACCCGCATACTCCTGGCCTTGCATGCTCCGGCTCACCGGGCAAATATCGCCGGCGCGCTATTCATCATGGTCGATACCGGGGTTAAATCATATTAACGCCCGGGGTTCAATCCCCTGATAACGCTAATGGCTAGTTTTGGACAACTGCTGCCTGGCAACCCGGTCGATAAGGCCCGGCAGACCGCCGGAAATGCGATAGATGGATTTTACCTGACGCCGGTCAAACGGCAGGCCCCGGCCCGTTCCGGCGCCAACCAGCCGAAGCCGGAGATACGACAGGGTCTGTTCCTCGGTAAGCGGGCTGAGGTTTATCTGTTTTACCATAGCCCGGGCCGGTGCAAGTTCCATCAGCCGTCTGCAATGGCTTCGGATATCGGGGGTGGCGAAAAAAACGGCGCCTTTCAGCCGTCCTTTCCCCGTGCGGGGCCAGATGCAGCGAACCAGGAACTTGAGTTCGGTCCGGGACAACTGCTGGGCATCATCTATGAAAATTGCGGGAAGATGTCCGTGCTCGGCCAGCACCGCCACCTTCCGCCGGTCGAGGCGGGCAAGCTTCTTTCTGTTGACCAGGCCGGCCCTGATCCCGAGCCGGGCCATGCTCCATGGTCTGTTGTCAAGCAACATGAGCCGCTGCATCAGGGTCGACTTGCCGCTTCCTTCTTCACCGATGACAATACCCAGGAATCTTTCGGCTGCGAGCATATGCCTCAGGACAGCCATCTGCCGGGACAACAGGGGTGACTGGAAAAACTTGTCCGCGATCTGAAAGGCCGACGGCTCCCTGCGGTGCCCGGCAGCCAACCATGCCGTCATTAAACGCCTCGTTTTTGATCCCGACTTGAAGATGTGCAGTTCCATGGCGCCCCAGTATGCTTTAGGATACAGTTTTCCGGCCTTTTACAGCCCCGGCCCGTGACATTGCCCGGCCATGGTTGGCGGTCTTTTCCCGGAAATCCGCAGGATGCTTCGGGCCGGATTATATTTCCCCGCCCGGTCTGCCAATATCCAGCAAATTGTGTGCCACCTTGCAAATTGTACGGTCGCTTGTTCAGACACCTGCCCGGCCGGCAGCCGGCGCGGGCCGGGGTCCCGCATGGCGGCGCCAATGATGGAAACAGCCGGGGAAGCAGTCGCCCGGAAAGGTTGGGGCGGCTTTGACAGCCGCCCCGCAGGCTAAAGGAAGTAAAAGTGAAGCTGTATACACAGAGACTCCCCCGCGAAGCCTCGCAGTTATTATCGGCCCGAGACACATCAGACTTTAGCAAAATGTCGTTTCACGTGGATCTGGACAAAACGGCTCCGCGCCGTGGGGCAGGACGGCGGCTTTCGGGTCAAAAAAAATGACCTCGGGAGACAGGTCCCGAGGTCATTTGCAACCGGAATTTGCAACCGGTAAGTAAAGGGTAAAATAAACTCTATAACCCTTTTTATTTATTGGCGTCCCCAAGGGGATTTGAACCCCTGTCGCCGGCGTGAAAGGCCGGTGTCCTGGGCCAGGCTAGACGATGGGGACTAAACTCGATCCGAATTTTGTTGGTGGGCCGTGCTGGGCTCGAACCAGCGACTCTCTGCTTAAAAGGCAGATACTCTACCGACTGAGTTAACGGCCCGAAGTGAAAGTCAGCTATTTAACCGCCTCGGACGGGTTTGTCAACCAAAAAGAGTATAACTTCTGGGACAATGCCCGCCGGATTCGCAGAAATGGCGAAACCGATGTCTCTGCGACGGCCTTTCAAACCAGCAACAAAACCAAGCAGAGAATCAACGCGGAGGCGGCAAGCGGCAGATCATTCTTGCCGCCTTCCGGCGGCGCAAAAGGCCGTTCTAGGGTGAAACACCTCGACTCCATGGCGTAAACCAAACGATCGGCGGTCAAAAAGATCCGTCTTGTCACCGGCAGCACGAGCTTGACCGCCCGCCGCAGCGGATTTCTGGAAGCAGCCACGGCCCGGGCCTGCTGGGCGGCGGCCGTTTCGCGCACCTGCCGGAAAATTACCGGAATGAATCTTATCAGCAGGCCGATCATGGTAGCGGCCTGCCTTTCGTCGATCAGGGGAACCGGTTTGAGAAACCAGGCCACGGCACTGCGAATCCTGGCAGACGAAGTGGATGCGGTCAGAATCATTCCCAGCAAAACGATCACCAGCAGCCTCCAGGCCACAAGCAGGCCACTTTTCAGCCCTTCCAGGGTCAGGCGCAACGGCCCCAGCTCCAGCAAGACTTGGCCCGGCGTCAGCAATGCCCTGACCAGGACAATAACCATCAGCAAAAACAGGAAAAAGCGGGTATGGCGCCAAAAGACCGCCGCCGAAGGAACCAGCCCGAGCCACAGCAGGCCCGCCACCGACGTCACCAGGGCCAGGGACAACCAGCCGGCGCCCAGGCTGCAGACACTCAGGCCCGCCAGGGCAGCCAGCTTGATACGGGGATCGCAATCATTTATCCAGGCCGGCCGCGGACGGTAGCCAAAGGGGCTCAGCTCAGCCATGGCTCCAGGCGTCCCTTGCATTTTAGACTGCAGGGCGGATGAACACCGAATTTTTCAATACCGGCAATGACCTCGGCAACTGGTCCGTCTGCCACCATCTCTCCCCGGCTGAGGACCACCAGGCGCTGGGCATGGGCGGCCACCTTTTCGAGTTCATGGGTGCAAAGAACGATGGTCATATTGCTGCGGTGTAACGCCATCAGCTGTTCCAGCACCATTTTTGTCCCGGGAAAATCGAGGTTGGAGAAAGGCTCGTCCAATACTAGCACCTGTGGCCGCATGGCCAGCACCCCGGCAATGGTCAGTCTTCTTTTTTCACCGCCGGAAAGCAGGTGGGGGCTGACATCTGCCAGGGCCTGCAATCCTGTCGTTTCCAGGGCCTGTTCCACCAGCAGCCGGACCTCCTGACGTGACAGACCAAGATTCTCGGGGCCGAAAGCCACTTCATCACGCACGGTTTCCCCGACTATCTGGCTGTCCGTATCCTGAAATACCATCTGAACGGTCTTGCGGGCCCGCAAAAGATCTTTGCCCACCCGGACACCGTCAACGAATACCTGCCCTGAAGTCGGCTCCAGCAGTCCGTTGAAATGCCTCAGCAAAGTAGTCTTGCCCGAACCGTTGGCCCCGGCGATCACCACGAACTGCCCCTTTCCCACAGCCAAGTTTATCTTTTTCAGGCCCCATTTACCGTCTGCAAAACGATGGCTCAGATCTACGGTCTCAAGAATCGGCATCATCCCACCTTTTCCTCCCGCGGCGGCACTGGCTGCAGCGAAAGGATCGGCCGCAGGCTCCCGGCGACCGCCCGGGCCGCTGCGATCTTCACGGCATCGCCCGCCAGAAAAGGAACCATGCCCACGGCGACGGCTTTCTGCCAGTCCATGCCGGTTACAAACTTAAGCCAGGGAACACCGAACAGGTAAACGATCAGGCTTGCCGCCACCATGGCCATCAGTTCAGGAATCAGCCGCCCCCGGGAATGCTCTGCGGCCTTTCCGACCAGGTAGGCTGCGGCCAGAAAACCGAACAGGTATCCTCCGGTCGGACCCAGCAGCCTGCCCAAACCTCCGGTTCCGCCGGCAAAGACCGGCAGCCCGCAGGCGCCTGCCAGCAGGTAGATCCCAACGGCGGCCGCGGCCCGGTTGCCCCCAAGCAGCAAACCGGCCAAAAGCACGAAAAGATTCTGCATCACGATCGGCACCGGGCCTATGGGAATGGAGACGAAAGCTCCCACGGCTATCAAGGCCGACATCAATGAAGCATAGACCATCGAGCGCAACTGATTTGAAAAATGCATTTCCTTGCCTTTCGCCATGCCTGCAAACAACCCGGCCGCCTACTTCGGAGGTTCGGCCGGCCGGTTGTGGAAGCAATCACCATAGGCAACGGTTTTAAGGGTTCCATCGTCCATTTCCAGGATCAGGCCTCCGTCTTCGGTAATATCCTTTGCAATCCCCCGATAACGCTCCCTCAGGGTTACAACCGTAACTGGCCGGCCAAGGGTCAGGGACAGCCGGCGCCAGTGCTCCAGGGCCCGGTCCAGATGTCCTCTTTCAAATCGGCCGGCAAACCTGTCGAGAAACTGCTTGAGCAAAACACTGGCGGCAATCTTTCTGCCGGTCAGCCGGTATACGGAACCGGCCCCGGGCACGACCCGGCCGGGATCATTGCTCAGATTGACGCCCAAACCGACATTGACGAAGGCGACCCGGTCGGATTCGGCTTCCATCTGGGACAAAATTCCGGCCACCTTGCGGCCGTCCACCAGGATGTCGTTGGGCCATTTGAGCCGGGCTTCGAGCCCGCAAAGATTTTCAAGAGCAACGGCCAGATCGACGGCCGCGGCCAGATTGATCCGGGGAGCTTCGGCCGGAGAGATGGCGGGCCTCAAAACAACCGTAAAATACAACCCGCCGCTTTCCGATTCCCATCGGCGCTGCAACCGGCCCCGGCCCCGGCTCTGCCTGCCCGCAACCACGGTGGTGAAAGCCGGACAGCCCGCATGGGCCAGGCGCAGGGCTTCATCCATGGTCGAGGTGGTCTCGTCCAGGTAACGGACAAGATCCTGCCACCTGCCCATCTCCCAAGGATATGCCACTCCGGGACGGTCAACAAGCCGGTAGCCCCTGGAGGAGGTCTCGATGACGTAACCCAACTCCTGCAGGCGCCGGATATGCTTCCAGACCGACACCCTTGAAATGCCCAGTTTCCGGCTCAGCCGGTTGCCGGAGACGGTGGCATTGCTTTCAAGCATTCTGAGGATAGCAGCCTTCATGAGCCTCCCATGGCGTTAACCTGTTGTTCGCATCTGGTTAACACAATCGGGCAAAAAATCAACCCCCGAAAACATCCGGACAAGGCAGGCCCCGGGAAAGGGAAAACCGGCTTACAGGGCGTCGAGCAGTCTGGAATGGATATTGTCGAAGCCGCCGTTGGACATGACCAGGATTATGTCTCCCGGCCTCGCCCTGCTGACGAGAAATTCGATAATTGCATCGGTGTCGGGGAAACTGCGGGCGTCGATTCCCCGGGCGGCAAGATCCGCGGCCAGCTGCCCGGCTGAAAAACGATCCGCCGGGTCGATGGATTCTGCTGACGGGGGACGGCGGACACAGACCATGTCTGCCGAATCGAAGCTCATGCCATAGGCCTGCTGAAAGACCTTGCGGCGGCTGGAGTTAGTACGGGGCTCGAAAACCGCTATCAGGCGTCTGCGTGGAAACGCCGCGGCAACGGCCTCGATGGTGGCTTTGACGGCCGTCGGATGATGGGCAAAATCGTCCATTACCAGGATGCCGTTTTTCTCGCCTCTTATCTGCTGGCGGCGGGCAACACCCGGAAAATCCTTCAGAGCGGCCCTGACCGCCTCCGGGGAAATTCCCAGGTTCAGGGCCGCGGCCGCGGCGGCGGTAATGTTCTCCAGGTTGTGTTTCCCCAGCAGGGGACATGAGAATTCACCCACCGGGCTGCCCGCGCGCAGCAGGGAAAATTCCAGCCGGCGCCCCTTTTGAACCATCTGGGCGGCCCGCCAGAAGGCTGCCGGTCCAAGCCCGTATCTTTCCACCCTGCAGGCGGCATGACCAACAATCTTTTCAAGCGAGGCCGTGCTGTCGCCGGCCAGCAAAGTCGCCTGGGGTGCCAGGCCTTGCACCAGGTGACGGAAGGCATTCTCGACCGCTTCCAGGTCCGCATAAATATCGGCATGATCGAACTCTATGCCGGTGATTACAGTCAGTTGCGGCCTGAAATGGAGGAACTTGGGGCCTTTGTCGAAAAAAGCCGTGTCGTACTCGTCGCCTTCCAGCACGAGCCATTTTCCCCGGCCAAGGAGAAAGTTGCTGTTGAAACCGCCGACGATTCCGCCAATGAAAAAGCTGGGCTCGAGGCCGGCCCTGAACAGGATCCAGGCAATCAGGGAGGCGGTGGTGGTTTTCCCGTGGGTACCGCTTACCATGATCTGCCTGCGGCGGCCGAGAAAATGATTGAGGGCCTGGGGCATGGAACAATAGGGAAGCTGCAGATCAGCCAGGGCAACGGCTTCCGGGTTTTGCCGGCGCACGGCGTTGCCCACCACCACCAGGTCGATCTCCCGGCTTATATGACGCGGATCGAAACCTTTGAAGACCCTGATCCCCTTGTCCCTCAGAAAATCGCTCATGGGAGGATAGATATCGGCGTCCGAACCGGTCACCTCGTATCCCAGTTCCTTCAACATACAGGCAAGGGCGCCCATGCCTGTGCCGCAGACTGCAATCAGGTGAATCCGTTTTACCTGCCCGGGAATGATGTTGGCTTCAGCCTTCAGCATGTAGTTCCTCACTTCCTGCGCATCTCTGTTCAGGGTGACGTTGGAAAGCTGGCGACTACATAATCGATTCATATCGGATTCGCAAGGATTATGGGGAGTTTGGATTTGACAAACAATATCTTGCGCACCTATTGTTAGCCAGGCAGGAGGCAACCTATGGATGATACACGGATAAAGAATATCCTTGCCGGAGTTCTCGAAGGCGGCGGCAAGCTTACAGTCCTCACGGGGGCCGGCATCTCGGCCGAAAGCGGCATTCCCACCTTTCGCGGCCCGGAAGGGTACTGGACGGTCGGATCCAAGGTCTACCAGCCCCAGCAGATGGCAACCCGGGAAATGTTCAAGCGCCACCCGGAACATGTCTGGCAATGGTATCTGTACCGCCTCGGTGTTTGCCAGGGGGCCGAACCCAATTCCGGCCATGCCGCTTTGGCCGAGATGGAAAGCCTGCTGGGGTCCAGGTTTGCCCTCATAACTCAGAATGTGGACAATCTCCACCTGCGGGCGGGCAACAGTTCTCAACGCACATTTCAGATTCATGGTAACATCTTCTTTGTACGCTGTTTTGCCGAATGCAGGCAGGCGATATCTCCTCTTCCGAAAGGCATCACCGGAAAAGGCAGGGATGAAAAGATCACCGCGGCAGAAAAAGAACTGCTCAGATGCCCGCTGTGCGGCAACTGGCTGCGGCCCCATGTGCTCTGGTTCGACGAGACCTATAATGAACACTACTACCGGGCGGCCGGCGCATTGAACGTTGCCCGCGAGACCTCTCTCCTGCTGGTGGTAGGCACATCGGGTGCCACCAATCTTCCCCTGCAGGTGGCGGCCCAGGTCTACGCCGCCTCCGGCATCATCATCGACATCAACCTGGAGCCGAATCCGTTTTCGCGCCTGGCCGAACAATCCGCCCTGGGCGGCTTCATTCAACAGCCGGCGGCAGCCACCCTGCCAAGGATAAGGGACATTCTCAAATCTCTGCTGAAGACCTGACACAGCTTTTGCCGTCTCTGCCCTGTGCCCCGCACCGTTGCTGAAAGAGAACTTGCCGTGGCGCTTGGCAGCCATGGGTCACTGACCGTGTTGGTGACAAAACGGCCCCGGCGCCCGGCCCGGCAAATAGGTTATTCATAATTTATGGTATGATTTCCGGAGTTTGATTTGACACAGGATTTCAACTTGGATATGATCAGTCTTTAACAGCCATGATGAAAACAAACCGCGATGGTCGAGCAAATCAATACAGCCCGTTGGGACCGATGAAAACTTCCGCCAAAAAAGCCGGCGACCTCATTGAACACCTGAAGGAGATATCCACCTGGGTATCCTCTGTCCAGGATTTGAACAAGCTCCTGGAGCTGATCATCGAGTCCGCCGCCGGCGTGATCAACGCCAAGGCCGCATCCCTGCTGCTGCTCGACAAGAAAACACGCATGCTTTACTTCAAAGTGGCCACCGGCGAAAAAAAGGAAGAAATCAAGGAATACCGGATCAAGATCGGCCAGGGCATCGCCGGGCACGTTGCAAAAACCGGCGAGCCCCTTTTGATCGAGGACGTGGCCAACGACCCCCGCTGGTACAGCCAGATAAGCGAATCGATCCGGTTCAAAACCAGATCGATAGCCTGCGTTCCCTTGAAACTGGGCAGCCGCATAATCGGCGTGGTCCAGATAGTGGACAAGCAGGATGGCTCCCCCATCGACCAGGCCGACATGGAACTGCTGGAAGAGTTCGCCTCCCTGGCCGCCCTGGCCCTGGGACATGCCCAGAGCATCGAAGAAGTGCGCCGCCAGAACCAGGACCTGAAACATGAGCTCGGCTACCGCCATCAGCTGATAGGCAAAAGCCCGGCCCTGCAGAAAGTAATAAGTGACGCCCTCAAGGTGGCAAATTCCAAAGCCAGCGCCCTGATCCTGGGTGAAAGCGGAACCGGCAAGGAATTGCTGGCCCGCCTTATTCACCGGGCCGGACCACGCAAGAACAAACCCCTGGTGGTGCTCAACTGCGCCGCCCTGCCCGAATCCCTCCTGGAGGACGAACTTTTCGGGCATGAAAAAGGCGCTTTCACAGGAGCCCTTAATCGTAAAATCGGCAAATTCGAACTGGCCCACGAGGGAACCATTTTCCTGGACGAAATCGGAGAGATGACTCCCGGAATGCAGGCCAAACTGCTGAGGGTTCTGCAGGAGGGGCAATTTTACCGGGTGGGGGGCAATATCCCCATATCGGTTGACGTAAGGGTGCTTTCGGCCACCAACAAGAAGCTCGACGAAGAGGTGGCTGCCGGCAGGTTCAGGGAAGACCTTTACTACCGGCTGAATGTGGTCCAGATCAACATGCCCCCCCTGCGTGAAAGACTTGAAGACATCCCCCTGCTGGCCGAACACTTCCTCAACATCTTCAAAGAGGAAACGGTAATGCCCCACCTGACCATTTCGAAAAAAGCCCTCGAAAAAATGATGCAGTACAACTGGCCGGGCAATATCAGGGAACTGCGTAACGCCATCGAAAGAGCCGTGGTAATGGGCAACGGCAAACAGATATTGCCGCAAGATCTGCCCATAGCCTCGGCCAAACCGTCCTATCCCGGCCTTCAGGTCGGCCTCAGCCTTGAAGACGCAATCAACCAGTTCAAAAAGGAATTCATAATCCTGAATCTGAAGCAGACCGGAGGTAACCGGAGCAAGGCAGCCAAGATCATGAAAATTCAAAGAACTTATCTTTCAAGGCTGATTTCCAAATACCAGATCAAAGGTATTTAAGGCCAAAACACCGCGCTGACAAAGGGACCTTTTGACTATTTGGCAGACATGTGCCCTTGATTTGGCACTCAAATTGCATTGCTTTTCGCCGGTAATCTTCGCCGATCGGACTGCGGGTCACACGGAGGGCCAAATGGAAACACAAGTTGGTTGTCACGATGACAAGGTGCGGTTTTCGCCAGTGGAGAGCAACGGCTTTCACAGTGTCGAACTCAGAATCGATGGCATGGAAACGCCCTATCAGTTCAGGTTGTGGAATGACGAACAGGCCCCTATTTTCTTTATTGTCAAGAAAAATTCCATGTTACTTTCACGTTTGGAGATCGGCAGCACCATTCCGATAAAATATTACAGTTCCGCCAATCGGAAAAGCCCGGTTCAGCAGCACCCTACGAGAATCGTCGATATAGTTGCGGACGAAAACGGCCGCTTCAGGGGCCATTGCCGGGTCGAACTGGCGATAGTCGGTCCGGCTGCAGCCAACACCTATTGACATTTTACGTCGTTTTGATGACAAGATTTGTTAAACTTTTCAGCTCAAACTAACTGAGGCACCAAGGGTTATGGCAAAAAAGTATACCGTTCTGGTCATTGACGGCAGGGGCAGCTCAATCAAAGAGCTTGTTGTTGCAACCAAGTGGATATGGGCCGCGGCAATGGCTCTGGTCATGGTGATGGTTCTGGCCGGAATCGGTATTTACCGCTACGGCAGTCTTTGCCGCCAGCTGGCCGACACTGAAGCCATGGAACAGGCTCTGGCCAACAATTCGCAAATAATCGCCGACCAGAAACGACAGCTGAAAAAGTTTGCCGCCGATCTGAACACGCTAAAATCAAAACTGGTAGCCCTCAACGACTTCGAACACAAGATCCGTATCATGGCCAACCTGGAGACCAGTGCCGAATCCAACGCCCTGTTTGGAATCGGCGGATCGATGCCGGACGACCTCGATCCCAACGCAGCCCTGAGCAGGGACCACAAGCGGCTCATCCGGGAAATGCACGCCCAGGTAAGGCAGGTTGAACAGGCTTCGGCAATTCAGCGCAAGAGTTTTGAAAGCCTTCTCAAGTCTCTGGAAAACAAGCGCAACCTTCTGGCAGCCACCCCTTCCCTGCGCCCCACGGAAGGCTGGATCAGCTCGCGTTTCGGCTACCGCATTTCGCCGTTTACCGGCCGCAAGGAATTCCACCGCGGCCTGGACATAGCCTCCCACAATAAAACACCCATCATTGCGCCGGCAGACGGCATAGTAACCTACGCCGGCAAAAAATGGCTCATGGGCAACATGCTGGTAATCGAACATGGTTACGGCATGAAAACCAGGTATGGCCACCTTTCCAACATATTGAAAAAAAAGGGTGAAAGAGTAAAAAGAGGCGAAGTCATCGCCCTGATGGGCAACACCGGCCGCAGCACCGGTCCCCACTTGCACTACGAGGTCTGGCTAAACGGTGTTCCGGTCAACCCGGAAAGATATATTCTAAACTAGCGCCAAACAATCTCACTCTCAAAACAAGTCCGAATCCCGGCTCCATGCAGGCGGAAATCCGGCCTGTATGCCGCACCCTGTATTATTTTGTATACCCAGGTATACATTTACAGACACACAGTGCCGTAACCTGCCCCCGGGCCGGAACGCCGGCCGTCTGAAAAAAAGAGCCGTCCCTCGGCGGGACGGCCACTTAACCGGCATTCGTATTTGCCGGCCTTTATCGGGCAGTTATCTCGGCCATGGCCCGGCCTGCGGCCTCAATCGTCTTGTCGATGGCGTCATCATCGTGGGCGGCTGAAACAAACAGGGCCTCGAACTGGGAAGGCGCCAGATAGATGCCCTTTTGGCGCATGGCCTTGTAATAGCGGGCAAACATGTCCAGGTCAGACTTCTTGGCATCACTGAAATCATATACCGGGCCGGCGGTAAAATACATCCCCAGCATGGAGCCGACCCTGTCGGCCCATACCTGTATGCCGGCCTTTTCAGCAACGGTCTGCAGTCCGTCCAGCAGTTTTTGGGATTGTTTTTCGAGCCCCTCATAGAATCCGGGCCTGGACAATTCTTTGAGGGTGGCTATCCCGGCAGCCATCGCCAGGGGATTTCCGGAAAGGGTCCCGGCCTGGTACACCGGACCCCGGGGAGCCACCTGCTCCATCAAATCGCGCCGGCCGCCGTAAGCTCCCACCGGCAAACCGCCACCGATGATCTTGCCGAAACAGCTCAGATCCGGAACGACGCCATACACGGCCTGGGCTCCGCCCCGGGCCACCCTGAAACCGGTCATCACCTCGTCGAAGATCAGGATGGCGCCGTACCGGTCACAGAGGCTGCGCAGAGAATTTAAAAAACCCTGCCTCGGCGGCACAAGGCCCATGTTGCCGGCCACCGGCTCGACGATGATGCAGGCCGCCTTCCCGCCGTGGCGCCGCATGGTGGTTTCCAGGGTTTCCACATCGTTGTAAGGAAGCGAAAGGGTGTGTTTCACAAAATCCTCCGGCACACCCGGACTGCCCGGAATTGCGAGGGTGGCAACGCCCGAGCCTGCGTCAACCAGCAGGCTGTCCGCATGTCCGTGGTAGCAGCCGTCGAACTTGATTATCATGTCCCTGCCCGTGGCGGCCCGGGCCAGGCGGATGGCGCTCATGGTGGCCTCGGTGCCGGAATTGACCATGCGCACCATTTCAACCGAATCCACGGCCTCCACGATGAGTTCGGCCAGTTCGATCTCGAGTTCAGTCGGAGCGCCGAAACTGATCCCCTTCTCAAGCGCTGTCCTGATCGCATCTGTCACAGCACGATGCCCGTGGCCCAGAATCATGGGGCCCCATGAACCGATGTAATCGATATAACGGACACCGTCCACGTCCCACAGATGACACCCTTGTGCCCGCGCGATGAACACCGGTTCGGCTCCCACCGACCGGCAGGCCCTGACCGGGCTGTTGACTCCGCCCGGTATGAGCCCGACGGCCTTTGCCAGCATAGCCTTCGAATTGGCAGTTGTCATATTCAGGTTCCCTTCCTCCCGATCCCGTCCGCCCGGCAGGGCGCGCAAAGGACCGCTTCAGCCCTGCCCGGCGGGCAAGGCCCGGTTTTCCCTCAAACGGTCAACCTCTGACCAGAAGACCGAAAAACGGTTGACTTTCATCATTCCAGGCCGAAAAATAACAGAGCCCCAGGGGCTGGTCAAGAATCCAGATGGAAACCTTTCCCGTACAGCGGCAGAATATGATGCACAGCCTCAAAGAACTGAAAAAAACTGCCAAGTTCATTGGCTACGTCCTTTGCGTGAGGCCCGACGAATTCGGTCTGATCCCTGACCGGGACGGCTCTTACCGGCTCAAAGAACTGCTCCAGGCCCTTCACGAAGACCCCCAGGGCCGTACTATCCGCAAGGGGCGGCTGAACGAAATGGCGCTCAGCCTTCCGGATCCGCCCTTCGAAATAAATGCCGGCCTGATTCGCCCCCGCGGCCCGGCGCAGCCTCCTTGTCTTGTCAGGGAAGTCAAGCCCCCCAAGCTGCTTTATACGGCGGTCCGGCGGCGGGCCTACCCTCACGTTTCCAAAAAAGGAATCCCAAAGGGACCGCACGGACGCATAGTTCTTTGCCGGGACCGGGACCTGGCCATTAGAATAGGCCGCCGCAAGGACCCTGAACCGGTCCTGTTGACTGTCAACACGGCCCAGGCCCAAAAGCTGGGGGTGTCTTTCATGCGTTTCGGCAATCTTATTTACGTGGCCGATGATATACCAAAGCAATGCTTCACAGGCCCTCCGGTGCCCAAACAGAAAACGGGCAGGCGGACGGAGGCAACCGCGAAACAGCAAAAGCCCGCCGAATCTGCCGGCAGCTTCATAATCGCACCCGAACAGCTCGAAGAACACCGGAAACATGCAAAATCCATCCGGCGCAAGAAGGACCCCGACTGGAAGCGCCACCGCCGCAAGACCAGGAAAAGGTGATTTTAGCGGGAAACGGTAAATTTGATTTGACAACCTCTATCTGAGGTGATAGTGAGCTTTTTTGCTTTTTGAACGACCGGGCCGTTAGCTCAACTAGGCAGAGCAACTGACTCTTAATCAGTAGGTTGAAGGTTCGATTCCTTCACGGCCCACCAGCAATTTGAGGGCCTGTCCTTTTTTGCCGGGACAGGCCCTGTCTTTTGGCGGAGCCTACGCCAGGCTGCGTTTACGGATGCGATTGTGGTTGACAGGCCCCGGGGGGCAATGATAGCTATTTTGAAATTTTCAGGTCAGCCCATTCGCGCAGTCCTTGCTCCGGTCCGACGACCGGGGCTTTATCAGCCATAAGGAGGTGTTATGCGAAGATACGAAACCATTGTCATTCTTGATCCCGACCTTTCCGAAGAAAACCGCACGGCCTTCAGCGATCGAGTAAAAGAAATAATTCCCAAGTTTGAAGGCGTATTGCTCACCGAAGACGTGTGGGGCAACCGCAGGCTTGCTTACGAGATCAACAAAAAACCCCGCGGCTTCTATATCCGCTACGACTATTGCGGCCTGGGAGCCCTGGTGAACGAGCTGGAACGCTCTTTCCGCATCGATGACCGGGTGATGCGCTATATGACCGTTGTACTCGACAAAGATGCAGACCTTGACAGCCTGCTGGCGGAAATGAAATCTTCCGATCAGCCGACCGCGGCCGAGGAAAAAGCCCCGGAAACCAAAACCGAAACCGAAAAGAAACAAGCTGAAGAGCCGGCTCAAGAATCCGCCGCCCGGAGCGAGGCTGCCGAGCCAGATTCAGAGCCTGAAGCTGCCGCCAAGACCCCTGCCGGCGATACCGAGACCATCAAGGAGGATGAATAATGGCCGCTAAAGCCAAAAGACCGACTCGTCGCAGAAGACGCCGTATATACCACCGCCGCAAGGTCTGCCGTTTTTGTGCCGACAGTTCCCTGGTAATCGATTACAAGGAACCGAGAGCCCTGAAATATTTCATTACCGAACGCGGCAAGATAATTCCCCGGCGAATTACAGGCACCTGCGCCAAACATCAACGGGCCCTGACCCTGGCCATCAAGCGGGCGCGCATCGTTGCCCTGCTGCCTTTTGTTGGCACCATCGAAGCCTGAGAAATCTTCAGGCCGGCCATGAGGCCCGGTGAAAGAGAAGGGAGAAATGCAGCCGCTGCTCCAAGGGCACAATGCCGCAGACATCGCCAAAGGAATCGGAATATCACTGGTCCTGTTCGCCCTGGCGGTGATGATGCCGCTGATCGGCTTCTTTTTCTCCCTTCTGATGCCATTGCCGATTCTTTTCTACCGGATAAAGCTTGGCAGAAGCGGCGGACTGCTGATAGCCGGCTGCGCGCTGACGATAATGGCGCTGGTGGCCGGAAGCATGGGGCTGGACGTCCTGTTTTTCGGAGAACTGCTCCTGCTGGGCTTTTGCCTCAGCGAATTGTTCGAACGCCGCCTGACGGTGGAAAAGACCATAGGATACAGCTGCGCTGTTGTCCTGGCAGCGGCCCTGACGGCCCTGTTCTTTTACAGCCTGACGGTACCGGAGAATCTGATAGAGCTGGTATCGGCCTATGTGGCTCACAACCTGGAGCTGTCCCTCAAGCTCTACGAAGGGATGGGGGTATCGGAAAGTACCCTTACGGCCATCAGCAATTCTCTGGACAAGCTGCATTACGTGCTGGTGCGGATACTTCCGTCCCTGGCGACGGTATCACTGATTTTCATCGCCTGGTCCAATCTGCTTCTTTGCCGGCCACTGCTGGCGAGCCGCTGCTTGCCCGGGCCGCAGTTCGGTGACCTGAAGCAATGGAAGGCCCCGGAAAATCTGATCTGGCTGCTGATAGCCTGCGGAGGCTGCCTGATTGCCATGCCTTCGCAAAGCATAATCTGGCTTGCGGCGATCAACGGATTGCTGATCCTGCTGATCATCTATTTTTTCCAGGGCATCGCCATAGTGGCTTTCTTCCTGGAAAGCAAGAAGGCACCAAGAGCAGTCCGGGTCCTGGCGTACAGTCTCATCGGGTTGCAGCAGTTGTTCCTGGTGTTGGTTATCGCCATGGGTATTTTCGATCTATGGGTGGATTTCCGCAAATTGACGAGAAAGGAAAACCGTCCGCCTGAACAATAGGCCGGCGGTCCACTGCCATTGGAGGTTTTGACATGAGAGTTATCCTGAAAGAGACCATAAGCTCGCTGGGAATAATCGGTAGCGAAGTTGACGTTGCCGATGGGTATGCCCGCAACTACCTCTTACCCCAGGGAAAAGCTGTTCCGGCTACCGACCGGTACCGTAAAATGCTGGAGCAGGAAAAGGCCAAATTCGAACTGCAGATAGCCAAGGAAAAGGCTTTTGCCGAAGAAATGGCCAAAAGGCTGGAAGGAGTGACCTGTACCATCGCCGCCCGGGTCCACGAAGAAGACAAGCTCTATGGGTCCATAACGGTGCGTGATATCGTCGATGCCCTGGCCAAGCAGGACATCGAGGTGGAAAAACGGATGGTCATGCTCAAAGAACCCATAAAGCGGACAGGAACCTTCAAGATTCCCATACGGGTCTACCAGGGCGTGGAACCGGAAATCACGGTTGAAATCGTACCGGAGTAAGATTCCGGCCGACAGTTCAGGAAGCTCGGGGCAACCTGGCCCCTGCCTTCAAAAACGCAGGGGCCCGTGCCCGTCAACAACTTCGAAACGGGTCTTGATCATTCTATGGAGTCGGGCTTTTCACAAACAAGGGCCGGGGAAAACACCTTTTCCCGAATGCCTCCCCAGAGCCTGGAGGCGGAAGCCTCCATCCTGGCCACGATTTTGCTCGACAACAGCACACTGCTGGATGTCCTGGAATTGCTCAGTCCTGAGGACTTTTACAAAACCGCCCACCAGAAGATCTTCGAGGCCGTAACCGAACTTTTCGCCAGGAATGAACCGGTCGACCTGGTGACCCTGACCAACCGCCTCCGGGAAAAGGACCAGCTGGAAGACGTGGGAGGAGCGGCCTACCTGGCCCGCCTCATTGATGAGGTGCCGGCGGCGGTCAACGTCGTGCACTATGCCCGGATCATCCGTGACAAGTCCTCTCTCAGGCGCCTGATCTCCAGGGCCAATGAAATCCTCAAACTCTGCTACGAGGATCAGGGCCGGCTCGACGATGTCCTTGACTACGCCGAAGGGGCCATCTTCGATATTTCCGAGCAGAAAAACAAGCAGTCCTTCTACCCTCTGAGCCAGGTCATCGAAACAAACATCGAAGCTTTCGAAAAGCGCCAGGGCAACAAAGCCCTGGTCACGGGAGTGGACACCGGATTTGCCGACTTGAACCGCCTGACTGCCGGCCTGCAGAACTCCGACCTCATCATCCTGGCGGCCCGGCCTTCTATGGGAAAGACGGCCCTGGCGCTGAACATCGCCCGCAACGCGGCTGTCGAATCAGATGTCCCGGTGGCCGTGTTTTCGCTGGAGATGTCCAAGGAGCAGCTCTCGGCCCGCATGCTGTGCGCAGAGGCCAAGGTCGACTCTTCCCGCCTGCGCAGCGGCTACCTGACACCGGAAGACTGGAACCGGATCCTGGAAGCTGCCGGCGTCCTGACAGAAGCTCCCATCTTCATCGACGACTCACCGGATATAACGGTCACCTCCATCCGTACCAAGGCCCGCCGCCTGAAAATGAACAAAGACCTGGGCCTGGTGATCGTCGATTACCTGCAACTGATGAAAGGACGGGCCAACGTGGAACGCCGCGACCTTGAGATATCTGAAATCTCAAGGTCCCTGAAACTGCTGGCCAAGGAACTCAACGTCCCGGTACTTGCCCTTTCCCAGCTCAACCGCAAGCTGGAAGAACGCAGTGACAAACGCCCCATGCTGTCTGACCTGCGCGAATCCGGAGCCCTGGAACAGGATGCCGACGTTGTGGCTTTTATCTACCGCGAATCGGTTTACAACCGGGATGAAAACGACACCGGTCCGGCCGAAACGGCCGAAGTGATTCTGGCCAAACAGCGTAACGGTCCCACCGGTACCGTCAAACTCACCTTCTTCAATGCGTACACCCGTTTCGAAGACCAGGCATGAAGCGTATCCGGGGCAACATCAAGGGCCTGAAAAAAAGTCAGTTGCGGCGCCTGGAAAATTTCTACCGCCGCAAGGTCCCGCCCCGGGACCTTGTCAGCCCCAGCCTGCTGAAAGACACTTGCCGGCTTTCAAGGGAAATCAGGCGCCAGATAGGCCTGCTGATCAACCGCTCCGGCAAGATCGCATATATAATCGTCGGCGACCAGCAGAGCATCTTCATACCCGAACTGCGCGAGTACCGCAGTGCACCTGCCAGGCTGCGCGGCCTGCGCTGCGTCCATACCCACCTGAAACAGGAACCCCTGACAAACGATGACCTGACCGACCTCGCCCTGCTGCGCCTGGACCTGATGGCCGCGGTGGCGGTCGATCCGGCGGGGCTGCCGGGTAAAGTCCACGTGGCGCATATCATGCCCAATTCCACCAAAACGCCCTACCTGGCGCTGCCGCCGGCATCACTCCGGGAACTCGAACTCGACTGCCTGGCCCTGATCCGTTCCCTGGAAGAAGAAATGGCCGCCGGCGGCAGGGTCACCGCCACCGGCCATGAACGCGAAAGGGCCCTGCTGGTTGGAATAGCCACCGGATCACGCAAAAAGGCCTCGGCATCACTCCAGGAACTTGGCCTGCTGGCCGATTCGGCCGGCCTGGAAGTGATCGGCACCATCCTGCAGCAACGGCCCAGGGTCGATCCCCGCTTTCTCCTCGGCCGCGGCCGCCTCCGGCAACTGGCCATCGAGGCCATGCAGAGAGCCGCCTCCCTGATCATTTTCGACCGCGACCTCAATCCCTCCCAGGCCAAGGCCATAAGCGACCAGATCGAACTCAAGGTCATAGACCGTACCCAGCTGATCCTGGACATCTTCGCCCAGCGGGCCCGCAGCCGCGAGGGCAAGCTGCAGGTGGAACTCGCCCAGCTGCGCTACCTGCTGCCCAGGCTGATGAACCAGGGCACCTCCCTTTCCCGCCTGGCCGGCGGTATCGGGGGCCGCGGGCCGGGAGAGACCAAGCTCGAAATAGACCGCCGCCGGGCAAGAGAACGCATCCACCGCCTGGAAAAAGAACTGGCTCAAGTACAAAAACACCGTCTCCGGCAGCGGCAAAGACGGAGCCGGCGGCAAATTCCGGTCATCTCGATCATCGGTTACACCAATGCCGGCAAATCCACCCTGCTCAACACCCTGACCCACAGCCGGGTGCGGGCAGAAAACCGCCTCTTTGCCACCCTCGATCCCACCAGCAGGCGCCTGCGCTTTCCCAGGGATCTGGAGGTGATAATCACCGACACGGTGGGATTCATCCACAACCTGCCCAAAGACCTGATCGCAGCCTTCCGGGCGACCCTGGAAGAACTTGAAAATGCAGACCTTCTGCTGCATGTAATCGATATCAGCAACCCGGATTTCGCCCGCCAGGTCAGCTCTGTGGACAGAATCCTCAATGACCTTGGCCTCAACAACATCGCCCGGCTCCCGGTCCTGAACAAGGCCGATCTGACAGACCGCGAAACGGTCCGCCGGGCCTGCCGGCGCCTGGATGCCATCGCAGTTTGTGCCCGCCGGGCCGAGACCCTGCCGCCTTTGATCAGCGCCATGTCACGGGTGATCACCAGGCTCAAGGGGCTTGACAGGCAGGAGGACAAAAGTTAGATTTGCCTCTTATGGATTTTGAAAGCATCAAGAATACAGCCATCCGGGCTGCCTATAAAGCCGGCGAAGTGCTGCAAAAGTATTTCGGACACCTGGAAAAGGTGGAAAAAAAAGGTGATATCGACCTTTTGACCATTGCCGATCTCGAATCAGAAAAAGCCGTTATAGCCACCATCAAAGAACGCTTCCCGGATCACAGTTTTCTGGCCGAAGAAAGCGGCAACACGACCGGCAGCCGTGAGCATTGCTGGATAATCGATCCTCTCGACGGCACTACAAACTTCGTCCACGGGCTCAGCCTTTTCTCGGTGTCGATAGCCTATGCTCTCGAGGGCCGGGTCATGGTGGCGGTGGTGTTGAACCCGGTCACAGGGGAGCTGTTCACGGCCGTAAAAGGCGAAGGCGCCAGGCTCAACGGACGCATCATCAGGGTGTCCGGTTGCCCAAAGCTTATAGACAGCCTGCTGGTAACAGGTTTTCCCTACGACCTGCAAACCATCCTGGACGAGCTGATGACGCGTTTTGTAAGCTGTCTGCGGGCCGCCCAAGGTGTCCGCCGCCTGGGCTCGGCCGCTCTGGATCTGTGTTTCGTGGCCTGCGGCCGTTTCGACGGCTTCTGGGAACAGAATCTGAAGCCGTGGGATACTGCCGCCGGGCGGCTGGTGGTGGAAGAGGCCGGAGGCAAAGTATCGGATTTTTCCGGCATGCCTTACGAAAAGTCTTACGACCCGCAAAAAAATCAAATTCTGGCAACCAATGGCTTGATTCACGATCAATTGCTTTCTATACTACATCAAGAACCATCTGGTTCCTCAAACAGGGAAAGCTTATGAGCGGTGAACTAAAAGCTGGATTCGGTATCAACGACCATCTGGACTGCTTCGGCCAATTCGATTCATCCGACACCGTCTGCGCCTGTCACTGTGCCTTGCGCCTGCGATGTGCAATCGAGCAGGATCAGAACACCCGTCTGGAGATTCTGGAAGAAATGGTGGCGGCAGAAAACATGATCATCAAGATTCAGTAGTTCATATTTTCAGGCGCGGTCGCAGACGTTTAGAAAACAGCTCCCCACATGGCCGGGCCTGTTTCTTCATCCGGAAATTTGACTTTTTGCCCCGTCAGGCCGATACTATCTGTATGATTATTACCCATCACAGAGAAAAGCTGATAAACGCGATAATCTTCTTTGCCAATAATACAAAGTATTGCGGCAAGACGAAACTGCTGAAGCTGCTCTATTTCCTGGATTTCAAACATTTTAAAGAGACCGGTAAATCAGTTACGGGCCTTGACTATTATGCCTGGCAAATGGGGCCTGTACCCAAGGAACTTTTCGAAGAGCTGTCCGGCCGGATGAAACCGGACATGCAGGCTGCAATTCATCAGTTGCCGGCAAGTGAAGATTTCCAACAGATTCGGCCCAAAAAAAAATTCGACAATCAGTATTTTTCGGAAAAAGAACAGCGACTGCTTGAGGAAATCGCTTTTATTTTCCGGGATGCCAAAGCTGACGAGATGATCGAAGCAACTCACCTGAAAAACGAGCCGTGGGACAAAACCCTCAAGCAAAAAGGCGAGTTCAAAAAAATCGATTACATGCTCTCTATCGACAGCGATATTGTCAGTCTGCCCTATGAAGAAGCCAAAGATCGGCTAAAAGAACGATCTGAGATGTATAAAGTTTTTGGAGTGAAATGATTGCACACACGGGGAGTTATCTTTCATCACAGGCGACTGGTCTTTCACAACGGCTTTGTCGGGAAAAAGTACCTGATTCTGTTAAATACGCCATCTGGTAATGAACCGTACCTTTTAGTTAAAACGACTTCCCAAAAAAAAGATAAACCAACCCATCCCGGATGTATAAAAAAGCGCAGTCTCTTCTTTATTCCGGCCGACAAAACATTTTTCCCAAAAGATACATGGATTCAGCTTTTCGAAATTTATCCGATTCCGCCGGAAGATATTGAATCAGATAAAAACATTAGTATCGCAGGCAACCTGGATGCCAAACTGATTGACGATATTGTAAACTGCCTGTTCGAG
>Ga0256835_1000072_pt1 | contig 83532 bp, 68 predicted proteins | sample PIR30metaG_FD_185972 | JGI IMG/M metagenome (GOLD analysis project Ga0256835, IMG submission 185972) | Hydrothermal vent microbial communities from East Pacific Rise, Pacific Ocean - PIR-30 | ecosystem: Environmental > Aquatic > Marine > Hydrothermal vents | place: Pacific Ocean: East Pacific...
GATTTCGCGGATGGAAAGGTATCCGTTGCCCTGAATGGTGGGAAGGTACTGGAAGCGGAAAGAATACTGGCGGCCGTGGGCAGGCGACCCAGGCTGGCTGATCTGGGCCTGGATCGCGCCGGTGTGGAGTATGACGAAAAAGGCATCGTGACCGATGATGTCCAGATGACCAACCTGCCCGGCGTTTACGCGGCGGGGGACGCTACCGGAAAATGGCAGTTGGCGCACGCCGGAAGCGCCCAGGCCCTGGCGGCGGTGGACCACATGTTCGGGGAAGGAAAGAGAAGGGTTCACCCGGACAGGATGCCGGGATGCATTTTCACCAGTCCGGAAATAGCCGTGGTGGGCCCCGGGGAAGAGGAGTGGAGGAAACGGGGAGTAGACGTGGAAGTGGGAGTATCCAGGTTCATAGCCAACGGTAAGGCCGTAGGAATGAACGAGACCGAGGGGTTCGTAAAACTGATCGCCAGACGTTCCGACGGTGTTCTCGTCGGGGTCCAGATGGTCGGTCCCGATGCCGGCAGCCTGGTGGGGGAGGCGGTGATAGCGGTGAATCTCGGGGTGAAGGCCTCGGATATCGGCGGTATGATCCACCCGCATCCCACTCTTTCCGAACTTTTCATGGAAGCGGGAGAGACGTTCGGACACGGTGCCATCCATGGATGACCACGAATACCGTAGTCTGGAAGGGTTGATAAACCTGGTCAAGACACTGAGAGGTCCTTCGGGTTGCAGTTGGGACAGGGAACAGACCCTGGAATCATTGGTTCCCTATATGCTTGAGGAGGCCTACGAGGTGGCCGATGCCGTGGTTTCGGGAGAAATCGGACAGCTGAAGGCCGAACTCGGAGATCTCCTCCTGCATGTCGTCATGTCTGCGGTCATATGCGAAGAAGCGGGAGCTTTTTCCATATACGACGTGATAGAGGGGATAAGCGACAAGCTTATCAGAAGGCATCCCCATGTATTCGGCGTTAAAGCCCGGTTGACCCCGGCGGAAGTGGAACGGCAGTGGGAAGCCATCAAGGCTGAAGAGAAGGGTGACGAAGGTTTTTTCGGTTCGATTCCCTCCAGCATGCCGGCGCTTCAGACCGCCTGGAGAATACAGCAGAGAGCGTCCGAGGTCGGATTCGACTGGCCCGACGCCGGGGGAGCCATGGATAAGGTTGTGGAGGAACTGGAAGAACTTCGGAAGGCGCTGGAGGCAGGCGGGAGAGACGACGTGGAGGAGGAATTGGGAGACCTCCTGTTCGGCATCGTCAATTACTGCAGGTTGCTGGGCTTTCAGCCGGAAGCCGTTCTCAGGGCCGGCAACATGAAATTCATGAAACGTTTCTCCAGGATGGAGGAGATTCTCAGGGAGGAAGGATACGACCTCGCGGGGGCGGATCTGCAGGTAATGGAGGATGCCTGGAACAGGGCCAAGGAAGATTGAGCCCTACTTGTTCTTCTTGTGCTGGTACATTCGCCTGTCGGCTTCGGTCAGGGCCTCCCTTATCGATATGCCGGTGTCGGGTTTCCACTGGGAATGACCGATGGATAAGGTAACCGGTTTGCCCAGTAGCTTGATGGTTTTTTCCGCCAGGGTCGAGCCGGAAAGCAGCCTGTCCTTCACCAGTGAGGCCGTCTGGTCCGTTTCTATCAGGATTATCATGAATTCGTCTCCGCCGTACCTCACCACGTAATCCGTGCTCCTCACGGAGGAAGTCAGGTAGGACGCCACTTCCCTGAGAACCCTGTCTCCGCTCATGTGGCCGAACATATCGTTTATCTCTTTGAAATTGTCGATGTCTATCATCAGGAAACCTATACTGCTGTGATACCTCTCGGCCCTGCGCTTTTCCCGGTTCAGGGCTATCTGGAAAAAGTTCCGGTTGAAGACTCCGGTAAGGGGATCGTGGATGGCGAGACTCTTCAGTTTTTTATCCAGGGTGATCCTGTCCAGGGTTTCGGCGAGGTGGCCGCAGAGCATTTCGAGTATCCCCGTGTCGTCTCCCGTGAAGGCGTGGGCGCTGGTGGAAAAGACCTGCAGGACAGCGTGGGAACCCACGGGCGCCGAGATGCCGGAGACGTAATCCTTTTTTCCGGTCTTTTTGCCTCTGCCGTCTCCGCCGCTGGTAAACTGGAAGGTTTGCTTCTGTACCAAGGTCATGCCCGCAAGACCCCGGTCAAGGACCGATCGCCTGCCGATGCGGTCTTCCAGCCCGGGGGATGCGGCCACTATGGTGACCATTCCTTTATTCCTTACGATAAGCTGGATCGCGGAACCCGGAAGTAGTTTTTCAGCATATTCCACCGTAATCTCGTACGCCTTTTTCTTCCTGGAGCAGGTTGCAAGGAACGAAGCGGCATTGTGGAGGATCCTCATGCGTTTCCGGGCTTCCCTGAGTTCCCAATCCATCTGTTTTCGTACGATGGAGTGTCTCAGGGCGCGGATGAGCGTCATCGGCTCCAGGGAATCTTTCAGCAGGAATTCCTGGACTCCGGCTCTCAGGCAGTCTATGTCGATGTCTCCCTCGTCGGCGTTCGTGAGGACCAGCAGCGGCTTCTTGCCGGCCTTGCCGCGGAATTCGAGGACCGTATCGATTCCCGGGGAGTCCGGGAGATACAGTTCGGTCACTATTACGTCGAAGGATTCCTTTTCCAGCATTTCCAGGGCGTTTGAAAGACTGGTGGCCACTTCTATCGCGAAGGAGTTCTCCCCGGTTTTACCCAGGGTTTTCCTGAAAAGGGCCACGTCTCCCGGATCGTCTTCCACCAGCAGTATTCTCAATTTACACCATCACCTTGCAGGGTGTTGTATCCAGTAGCGTCATGACTCCTTCTCCCCCGCTAATATTTTTTACATTGTCGGTACCGGACAAGGGTCCCAGCATCCTGGAGGCTGTATTGAAAATCATCCTGATGAACGGTTGGCCGGCACTCGTGTTCGCTGCTTTTTTCCCGGGATATGTGCCCGCCGATATCCTGGAGGGGGTGGAGTCTCCCCGGCTGGAACCCTTCGTGTTGTGTACGGGCATAGAGGGAGCGGACGGTATCGCCCTTTCCGCCGGCGGAGTACTTTACGTTGCAGCGGAATCCCAGGGAAAGGTGTACAGGATCGATCCTCCCGGAATTCCCGTCGTGGTGGCGGAAGGACTGCGTCACCCCGAGGGCCTGGCCGTGGCCGGAGAATGCAGCCTGCTGGTGACGGAAGACGTGGACGGCGGCAGGATCCTCCTCGTCACCCCGGAGGAATCCCTCCGGGTTCTTGCCGGGGGATTGGCGTTTCCGGAGGGAGTCGCGGCCGGAGGCGGCAGGGTATTATTCACCGAATCCAGTGCTGAAACGGGTTTTCCTCCGCCCTTTCGCACCGGTGTGGGACGGGTGGGTGACGAAGAACCGCTATTTTCGTCGTTGTACCTTTGGAGCCTGTCGGACATGGTGGTCGACGATAAAGGAACGATTTATGCGTGCAACGAATCTTCGGGTTTTCCCCTGGTACGGGAATCGGTGATAAGGATCGATGCGGATACGGGTGAATGGAGTGTTTTCGCCAGGGATCTCAAGTCCTGCGAAGGAATATGCTCCACACCCGGATCCTTTTTCCCCCTGCTTGTGGTGGAGGAAGATACGGGTAACGGATCCGGGCGGCTCGTCTCGGTGGATTCTTCGGGAAACATCACGGTTCTCGCCCGGGGTTTCGGAAATCTCGAGGACGTAGCCGTCGACGAGTACGGAAGGATTTTCGTCAGCGAGGATTCTTCAGGAAGAATCCTGATGTTGATTCCCCGTACTTCCGGCGGTCGAACCGGGACCAGCCCGGAACTGGAATGACGGATAACAGCTCCAGGAATGCCTCCGATACGTCGGGGGCGATGAACGAAGCTTTCATGGAAAGAACGAGTTCGACTTCCGGTTGGCGGTAATACGCCGTGACCTCGTGCAATCCCGTTTTCTCCAGGTTCCAGAGGGGAATGATATCGGTGGGGGAATGGAACATTCCTCTCAGAGAATCTTCCGGGAAAAGCGTGGGATCCACGGGCAGGGATTCCGTTCCCAGCAAGTTCCACGCGTGGAAGAGCAGGGAGTCCGAACCTGTCCTCAGCAACCCTCCCACTACGGTCGCTTCGATACCCCGCCGGCATGCCGTGTCCCTGAGTGCCTTGGCCAGGGCGAGGCAGGGCCCCGGTGCGCCGGGCCGGTCAACCGCTTCAATGGATCTGATGATTTCGGCGATACCGCAGGCTCCGCGGTTTCCCAGGCACGCGGTATCCACCGGCCTGTGGGTATGGGGTTCCTGGCGTACCTCGATTATAAGGGGCAGGGACACCCCGGTTCCGGGTCCGATCCGGGTAACCGCGGATCTCATGGTTTCTCCTGCGGCGGTGAATGCTCCGCCCGCTATCTTTATTTCCTGGTACGGCGGATGACTTACGGGAAGCGGGATCTCGATGATCACGTTTTCGACGGCGCAGGGCCCCGGGTTCATCACGGTGACCATAACCAGTATCACCGAGTCCAGCGGCGACGTACCGTTGATCCTGCCCATCAGCCAGCGGTCCAGGTCCGGATCATCGGAGGCATCCATAGCCGCCCGGAACACCGTGGAAGCCCGTGGAAAATCTCCATGGAGTTCCAACATGTTTCCGTATTCAATCACATCCTCCCCTCCGTTTCCGGCTGCCAGTTCAGCAAAGCGGACGGCCCTTTCGGGTATTCTTTCCAGGGTTACCAGGGTCCGGCACGAGTCTCCCGGAGAGAAGGAGAAAGCGGTCAATGCGATGATTAACGGGATGTTCAACTTTCAAGTCCGCGAACGGGGTCGGATCCAGCGGCTTTCATGGCCGGGAGCACTCCCGACGAAAGGCTCAAAAGGAATGCGATGACGGTTACGAGGAGTACCTGGGCCGGTGAAACCACCACCGGGATGTTTTCGTGGAACGAGTAGATGTCCGGAAGAGAAATCATCCCGGAGTCGCCGATGAACCAACAGCCGGCAAGCCCCAATGCCGTTCCCAGAACTATTCCGGATGCCCCCACGATTACGCCTTCCCAGAGGAAGACCTTGAATATCAGCGAGTTCTCGGCTCCCATTGCCTTGAGCACGGATATGTCCCTTCTTCTTTCCGTGGCGGATCTGGCGATGGTGCCCATGATGTTGAAAGTCGCCACGAGAGTTATGAGCAGGAGGGCCAGGAATGCTCCCATCCTTTCCAGTTTCATGGAGGCTGCCAGATGGGGATTGAGTTCCTTCCAGGATTTCACCGTCGCTTCCGGCGGAAGCAGTGAGGTCAAGGCATCTTCGGCGGAACCGGGAGCGGTTCCCGGGGATGGGTATACTTTTATTCCGCTGTATCCGCCCCGGGGGAGAAACAACTTTCTCGCCAGATCGATGTGAATCCAAGCCATGGTTTCGTCGTTCGCGGGCAGGCCGGTTTCCATCGCTCCTTCCAGCACGGCGGTGCCGATGGTACCCCCCCGCCTGGAAAAGAAGGCTTTCGGAGGAAAAATGTACACGGTGTCCCCCACCGAGTGTAGGAATCCCTCCGCCAGGTACAGTCCCATCAGTATCCGGTAGCCTCCCTCCGGCGAGATCAGTTCGAGACTTCCGTAGGACAGCCTGTCCCTCATGCGTCCGCGGGAAAACTCCATTTCCGGGTCGACTCCCCTTAGCCTGCAACTTCTTTCCAGCCCTCTCGAGGGCATCCTGAGTATGGCCTCGCCCTCAACGTACGGTGACAGATGCTCCACTTGAGGAAGTTCCGGGATTTTCCGCATGACGGAGTCCGGCAGGTCGAAGGATGGACCCTCCGCGGGGAGAATGGTCAGCGGGGCGTCCACCGCTACAACCGAGTCTCCTATGAACTTTTCGACGCCGGAAAGAATGCTCATCACCACTATGAGCGCCGATACCCCGAGAGTCACACCGGCGATACTTACCGCGGAAGTGAAGGCGAAACGCCTCCTCCCCGGATGTCTCCTCAGGTATCTCCATGCAAGGTGCAATGAAAGCGGAGTCACGGGTCCGGGTCTCCTGCCTGTTTCCAGCCTGTCTGATTCGGTTCGACGGTAATATAGTTCATGTTGGGCATGAAGATGCTCATGATACTGTAGGTCGTGCGGGAATCACCGGGAGGACGTACTTGTTTTCATTCTTGTCGGTGTTGCTCATTCTGGTTTTTCCGGATGACATGAGCGTGGTGCGGTTTCATCGGACCGGTGATGACGGTTGCAGTTTCACGGTGAACGTTTCGGAGCCGATCTATCGTGAATACGGGGGAAAATGGTACCCGGTCCTGGAAGGGATGGCTCCTTCACTTAAGAAAGGCATGCCGGTTCTGCCGTCCCTGACCGTCTACGTACCTCTTCCTCCCGGCGTCGTGCCGACTCTCGAGTATTCGTCTTCGGGAAGGATTTCCACCGGATATCCGGGTCCGGCCATGATTTGTCCGCTGCCTTCCGGAGAAGGACTACGTACTTCGTGGTCGTTTCCCGGGTATTCCGTCGAAGAAATCCGGGATAAACCGGTTGCAGTCTCGGTCTTCAGGTTGGCGGGCACCAGGGTGGCGGCGGTCGAGGTGTCTCCCTTTTCGGGTACCGACGGAGAATGGATTCCATCGCGTATAGACGTGAAACTTTCCTGGCCCGGGGTTTCCGGGGGCAGAAAAATAGATCTTCCTCTGCTGGATTTCGTTTGCCACGATGGATTGATGTACTGGCCCGCGGCGGAAAGAGGGAAGGGGGGCGATCCGTTCTGGGGAAGACCGTGGGCGAGGATGTCCGTCAAGTATACCGGGGTCTACCTGGTGACGGGCCGGCTCCTGGAAGAGTCCGGGGTGCCGGTGACCGGTACGCCTTCAGCCGCGTTGAGGGTGTTCACCGGTCCGGGCATGATGTTCGATCTCGAAAACCCCGCCGACGAACATGAACTCACCGAAATACCTGTGGAAGTCATGGATGGAGGAGACGGAGTTTTCGACGCCTGCGACACCTTGAAGTTTTTCGGGTTGGGACTGTCACGCTTGGATTTGTCGGGGAGCGAACCGGTCAGGCTGATGCACCGTTACGCGACGCACAACGTGTACTGGCTCACCTGGGGGGCGGAGAACGGGGCGAGGATGGATACCCTGGAGGCTCTTCCGAATGCTTCGCCGCCTTGGGGCGACAGCCTGGAGTACTATATATGGCAGGAACAGGATTACATCTGGGTGGGAGGACAGGATACCCTCACGGGTTGGGTATGGACCCAGCTCTTCGAGGATATTCCCGGTTATTTCTACTTCAGCACTCCTTCCGCCGTCTCCACCGGAACCCTGCGGTTGTCGATAATTCCGGAATACGGTAATTACGGTCCTCATTCCATGTTCGTAGATCTCAACGGAAAACGGATAGCCGACACCACCTGGGCGTCGGCCAATGCCGTCGAGATCGTTTTGGAGGACGTTGATCTCGATGAATCCATGAACCTCCTCAAAGTCACCGTTGACGAGTCGCCTGGAAAAGTTTACCTGGACTACGTGATGGTGGAGTATTCCAGGAGCCTTGCGTTCGCCGCCAACAGGTTGCTGAAATTCTCTGCCCCGATGGAGATGAAGTATTCCCTTTCACTGGGCGGCGCCGCGTCCCGAACGTCGTTGCTGGACGTGAGCGATCCCCTTGCCCCGTCGAGGATCGGGGGCGAACTAAGAGGCGACCGTTTGGTGGTGAGCCTGGACCTCGGCGACGATACCTGTCTTTGGCTGGAAGGAGCCGAGGGTTTCAGAACCCCGGATTCCATAGTTCCCGCTCAGCCCGGAAGGATAAAGGGGACAGCTCCGGATGGCGACGTGGTTGTAGTGGTCGCCGATTCCCTCCTGGATACGGCCCTGCCCCTTGAAGGCATATACGCGGACAGGGGATTGAAGGCGGTGTTGGTTACCACGAAGGAAGTCTATGATGAATTCGGCCAGGGAATCAGGGATCCAGGGGCAATACGATCCTTTTTCAGGTATACCCAGGATGCCTGGAGCAAACCCGCCTCGGCCCTCCTGCTGGTAGGCGACGGGACGTTGGATCCGTTGATGCACATCACCGCTTTTCCCACCCTGGTACCGATTTTCCACCTGCTTGCCGCAGGTTACGGCAAAAATATGGATGACGGCTTCGTCATCGCCCATGAAGATGGGATGTTTCCGGAAGTTCCGGTTTCCAGAATACCGGCCGCATCCAGGGGCGAGTTGTCGTTGTACCTCTCCAAGCTGGAGCGTTACGAGGCGCGGAGCAACCCGGGTTCGTGGGAGAACAGGTTGCTCCTGGTGGCGGACGACGAGTGGGGTAACGGTTTCAATGACTACGAGCATACGGAGAGTTGCGAATTGATGGCGGACACGATACTTCCCACGAGCATGGAGCGGGTCAAGTTTTACCTGATAGAGTACCCGTGGCCCCCGGGCACCACGCCTTCCGGCGTTCATCCCGAAAAACCCGCGGCACGCCTGGATTTTATCGAAGAACTCTCCCGGGGGTGTTCGGGCATGATTTATTTCGGCCACGGTTCCTATGGCCAGTTGGCCCACGAGAAACTTCTCGTGTCCAGCGACGTGCAACTCGTGGACAATGGTGACAGGTTGCCGGTGATGATATTCGCGAGTTGCGACGTTTCCCACTTCGACATGATTTCGGCGAAGTGCCTCGCGGAGGATTTCACGATGGCGCCCGGCTCAGGCTCGATAGTTTCCATAGGATCCACCAGGTCGTCGTTTTCCGGGGGGAACGAGGCGCTCTTTTCTTCCTACTACGAATTTCAATACGGTGATTCTCTTCCCGACGTTGCAAAGGCGCTGTGGGCCGCCAAGGTGCTGGGCACGCCGTCTTCGTATGCCAACAGCAAGACTTACGTGATTCTGGGAGACGGCGGCGTCAGGCCCGCTTATCCATCCACGGCCGGGTGTAATTTCCGGGTGGAGGGAGATACTCTGCATAGGGGCAGGATAAACACGGTTACGGGCTCATCCGGGAGCGGTTCGACATTTTTCGTAAATGTCACGGAGAGCGGCCGCCCGGTGGTCTACAGCGGCATAGGCTCAGGGTCGGTGGAATACCTGCGTTACGGCTTAACGGTATTCCGAGGTCTGGTGAAGAGCGACGAGGGAGGATTCAGCGCTTCTTTCTTCATGCCCCTGCAGGCGGATACCGGAGCTTTTGCCAGGGGTTCCGCGCTGGGCCTTAAGTCGGGATCGGGGAGCGTGGTCGGGTACGAGGAATGGATAACCTTCGAAGACGACGGCGATCACGTGAAGGATTCGTTGCCGCCTGAGATAGAGATGTGGCTCCGCGGGCGGAGAGGAGTGGAAAATCCCGTGGTGGGATCCACGTGTATCCTGAAGGCCGTCCTTGTGGATTCCAGCGGAATTTGTGCCATGGGAGGAGGAGCGGGCCGGTCAATACTTCTGAGTCTCGACGGTCGGGGATTCGACATCAGTAATTACTTCGAATACTTTCCGGGAAGCCACGGCAGGGGGAATCTCGAGTACGATCTTCCCGAGATGCTGAAGGGCCGGCACCGGTTGATAATGGCCGTGTGGGACGGCATGGGCAATGCATCGAGGGATACGCTGGATTTCACGGTGATCGGGAACGAGGGGGATGTTCTGTCCTCGGTGTTCGTATACCCGAATCCCGGCATGGGCCTGAGAAGCTTCAATTTCGATGTCGCCGAGAACGGTATCGTCGACCTGGAGATATTCACCGTATCCGGCAGGAGAATCTGGAAAACGACGGAAAGCTGCCGGGAGGGTTATAATCAAGTGCTGTGGGACGGTACCGATATGGACGGAGAACCGGTAGCCAGGGGGACTTACATATACAAGCTGCGGCTGAACGCGCCGGATGGAAATTCCGCCTCGGTGGTGGATGTTCTGGTAGTAGCCGGAGAGGGATGATTGCGTAGGTTGCCTATGGATGTTGACCATGCCGCTGAACTGGTATGCGGAGCTTCCCGCCCGGTGGTTTTCACCGGGGCCGGGATGTCGAAGGAGAGCGGAATGAGAACGTTCAGGGGGCCGGAAGGATTCTGGCGCCGATACAGGGCGGAAGAACTGGCTTCCATCGATGGAATCAGAAAGAACCCCGCTTTGGCCTGGAAGTGGTACGGGGAAAGATTCAGAATACTGGACGATCTGGAGCCTCATGCCGGTTACCGTGCGTTGTTTCGCCTTCAGGAATGGAAAGGAAACCTGTTCGTGGTCACCCAGAACGTTGATGGGCTGCACCGGAAGGCGGGTCTGCGGAATGTCGTGGAATTGCACGGAAGTCTCAGGACGGCTTCCTGTCTGGAAAAATGCGGAGCTGCCCGGATTCCGATGGACGACGATCTCTTCAGTAGAGTTCCCCCCAGATGCGTTTGCGGTTCGGTGCTGAGGCCCGACGTTGTGCTCTTCGGTGAGAATCTTCCCGAGAGGGAACTGAAAAAAGCCTTCGAGCTTGCTGAAAACTGCGATTTAATGCTCGTGGTAGGTACTTCCATGGTGGTGTATCCCGCGGCGTTCCTGCCCTATGCCGCCCTTTCCGCAGGTATTCCCGTGGTGGAAGTTAATCCGGAGCGAACACCCCTTTCGGACATGCAGGGAGTGATACGTTTGGCGGGGGAAGCCGGCGAAGTGCTTCCGCAGTTGGTGGAGGAGGCCATGGGATGATGATCGTCGTTCTTCTGGCAGGATTCACGTTTCTGGGACTCCACCGGGATATCGACCCTTCGTCGGGTTTTTCGACGGAACTGAACTTCGATGCGCCCTATGCGGTGGAGACCGGTGACGGAACCTATCCCGCCTTTACCGGAATCCCCACCAGATTCGTTCCGGGGGAACCTCCAAGACCTGCGCTGACCCTGTTCATTCCTGTTCCTCCCGCCGTGACTCCCGAACTTTCGTACACGGCTTCCGGGTATCGCTCCACGGACGTCGCTTCACGGGATGTAGTGACGCCCGCCGTGGAAGGGATCGGTCTCGATGCCCGGGAAGTTCCGGTGGAAAGGCGTCTTCCTCCATCGGAACACGTGGTGCTGGAAGGTATCGTACCTATGGCGGGGACCAGGGTCGCAATGATCACGGTTTATCCCGTGGTGGGTCCGGCTGGGGGTGAATACGCTTCAAAGATCTCGTTGAAGATCGAATGGAAACCGGTACCCGGAGGGATACCGGTGGAGGAACATCCGCTCCTGTCACTGGTGGCGCCGCCGGGATGCCTGTATTGGAAAGAACCCCTGCGGTGGAACGATGAAGATATTTTCTGGGGTTCACCCTGGGCCAGGATCGCCATCAAGGAGAGTGGGGGGTATTACTTAACGGGGGCGGTGCTGGAGGAGCGAGGCTGTTCCGTGACCGGATCACCCTGCGGAACACTGAGAATATTTACCGGGCCGGGTCGCATGTTCGGTCAGGATCCGGAGGAAAACCACCGGCTGGAAGAAGTGGCGATTTCGGTGACGGACGTCGACGGAGACGGTATTTTCGATGAGGAAGACACGATAAGATTCTTCGCTCTCGGATTGTCCCGGTGGGAATTGGAAGAGTCGAAGCCGGTGCGGATTTTTCACAGGTACGCGACTCACAACGTGTATTGGCTGACCTGGGGCGGCGAAAACGGGAAAAGGATGGATACGGTTCCGGGCGGACCGGATTCTTCCCCCGGTTGGGGCGCCGACATGCTGAGCGATATCTGGCTCAGGGAAGAGAATGTCTGGCTGCCTGTCTACGAGGTCACCACGGGTTGGGTTTGGGAAACGCTGAAGAAAGGGGAGAGCATATCCGTTCCTTTCCGGGTCGGCGATACCGGTCTGTGTCGAATCGTGGTGGAACTGATAAGCGAGGGATCGCAGAAACACACCGCGAGGCTGGACGTCAACGGCAGCCAGGTTCTGGTGGAATCCTGGTATGGCTCCGGCATACACGTTATGACAGCGGAGGATGTGGAGCTGTCCGGTTCTTGCGTTCTGAATGTGATCTTCCAGGAGGATGCGGGTGATGGCAAACTTTCACCGGTATCCGTGCACGTGGAGTATCCCGACAGGCTCGGCGGGCTCAGGGGTAAATCACTATTTCCGTCAAGGGAGAAGACCGGCAGGTTCAACTTCTTCGTTGAAAACGTATCCCCGGGGTGCACCGCTTACGATCTTTCGGATTTCGACTCTCCCCTGGTGGTCGAGGGCGGAGTGAACCGGGAAGGTACTTACCTTTTCTCCATGGACGTGAATCCATCGACGGTACTGATGGTCATGGATGATGAAGATTGGATGCTTCCCGATACCGTGATTTCGGCCGCACCGGGCAGATTGAAGGGAACGGTTACGGAGGGGGACAGGTTGATAGTGGTTCCCCAAGCTCTGTACGAAGGTATATGGGGGCTCCTGGAGGTTTCCTCGTCCCAGGGGTTCCATCCGGTGCCGGCCACCACGCGGGAGATCTACGATGAATTCGGTCAGGGGGTGGCCGATCCCGGGGCGGTGAGATCCGCGGTGAGATGGGCCATGGACCATTGGAATCCCGGTCTTTCCGCTCTGGTGCTTGTGGGTGACGGTCACTACGACTGCCTCGGTCACGGAACTTTCCGGCCGGTGATGATTCCTCCTTATATCCGCTTGGGAACGGGACAGATCGATGCGGTGGACGATTATTATGTCATGGTGCACCACGGTGCGGTTTTGCCTGAAATCCCGGTTTCCAGGGTGCCGGTGGACAATCTGTCCCAGCTGGGGACCTGTACCGCTAAATTCTTGGGTTATACCGCAAGAAAAAACCTCGGCGACTGGACGGGAAGGGTGCTGCTGGTGGCCGATGACGAGTGGGGGAAAGCCGGTTCCCTGAACGAGACGGAACACACCGTCAACTCGGAGTTCATCGCCGAGGAAGTTATTCCCAGGTGGTTGGAGAGAGAAAAATTCTACATGATAGAATTCCCGTGGCCGTCCGGATCCTTGACTCCGGAAGGTGCCCATCCCGAAAAGCCCGAAGCCAGGAAAGCGTTCCTGGAAACATTCGGGAAGGGCCATCTCTTCATGCTGTACCAGGGTCACGGGGCCGTCAACCAGATCGCGCACGAGGTCTTGATGACCGGGGAGGATGTAGGTTCCCTGGAAAACGGAAGAAGGCTGCCCGTGACCTTCTGGGGAACCTGTGACGTGGGCCGCTTCGACAATCCCGGCACCGATGCGATATCGGAAGCCATGTTACTCCACCCGTCGGGAGGGGCGATAGCTTCCGTGGCGGCCACCAGGAGCACCTACGGCGGGTCGAATTATACATTCTTCAGAAGTATCATCGATTCCCTGTGTTCGTATCCGTCGCTTTCCCTGGGTGATGCGGTATGGCAGACAAAGGTGGCTTTAGGTACTTCCTATTCCAACAACAAGTATTACGTTCTCTTCGGCTATCCCGACCTGTATCTTCCATTCGCATTCTCGACCGGGACTGTGACCGTGGAGGGTGACACTTTGAGGAGCGGCGAACTCAATAGATTGAACGGAAACGGTTTTCATGATGCGGGTTTGGCCCTGGTAAAGGTTTTCGAAGCGGCGACCAATACGGTTTATACCTGCCTTGGCGGAATCAGGATATCGTACGTAAAATACGGTGGCGTGGCGTACTCGGGCAGCCAGACGGTGGAAGGGGGGAAATTCCACCTGGATTTCTTCCTCCCTCTTCAAAGTAATACCGGAGATACAGCCAGGGCTTCCGCATGCGTGGTGGCCGACGGCGTGATCGAGGCCGGTGCTCGTGATCCCGTGGGACTGGTGAAGGGCACTCCATCGGGAGGCGACCTGGAAGGACCCGAGGCCGTGATGTGGATAGAGGGGTACGAAGGTGTCGAGAAACCCGTGGTTACCGGCGAAGCCACGCTTGTTGCGGCAATCACCGATTCCAGCGGAATATGTTTTCTCGGGGGTGGAATGGGCAGGGAATTGAGCCTTTTCGTCGATGGTGCGGGGAGGGACGTGGGCCGATATTTTACTTACGACAGGGGCAGTTGGACTTCCGGTAGATTGAATTACGACATGGGATTCCTGGGGGAAGGGGAACATATACTCATACTCAGGAGCATCGATGGTCTTGGAAATACCTCCATGGATACCCTGGAGATCAAGATGCTGGACGAGAATTCCCTGGCCGTTACCGACCTGGTCGTCTATCCGAATCCCGGTGGGGGTGTTCATTGTTTCAGCTTCAGAATTTCGGAGGATGCCCGGGTTTCGATATCGATACATACCGTTGCCGGTACCGGCATAGAGGAGTTGACCGCGTTCTGCCGGCAGGGTTACAACCAGGTGATATGGGATGGTCTCGACAGGGATGGGGATCCGGTGGCGTCCGGTCCGTACGTCTACAGGGTGCGGGCCACGGCTCTCACTTCCACGGTTTTTGACAACATCACCGAAGAGTACGGCGTTCTCGTGGTCTTGGAGGAGTAATGAAAGGATCACCGGCAGGCAAGATAAAATGGCTTTGGAAACAGGTTGAGGAAGCCGGGAAGAGAGGTGAGCGGGAAGTCGAGAGGGAGTGCCTGGAACGACTTCTGAATGATCAATCGGTCGCGGGAACCTCCGATGAGGATCTGGCGATGATCAATCTGAGCAGGCTCGACCTGGAGGAGGGGAAAAGTCGGGAGGCCGTGTTGAGGATGTCGAATTTTCAGTGGCATGGAATTCCGGGGCCGGCCGGGCTGTTGTTGCTTGCCGACGTGTACCTGAAGCTGGAGTGGTTCATTCAGGCCAAGAGTGCGCTGTTGGAATACCTGGACATAATTCCGGAAGACCTGGATGCCAGGAGGAAACTCGGTCTGATACACATGATGCTTGATGAAGACGAAAATGCGCAGCGGATGCTGCTTTCCACTGCCCGCAGGGAAAAACACCGGGCGCCGGAGACTCTCATCTACCTGGCCATGCTGGAGGCGAAGAAAGGACATCTGGAGGAAAGTCTCCACCTGTTGCTGCAGGCGAAGGAACTCGACCCGGCCGACGCGAGGATAGAGCATACGCTTCTCAGGATAGAATCGCTGAGGGTGAGTCTGAAGCGGGGGGTACTGGACGGGGACGACCTTCCCATGGAGGATCTGGTTCCCGGAATGACCTGCGGGATGCTCGAACTTCACGGTTACAGCAGGGAGAAAGGCAGGCAGGCCGTGGACGTATGGAACCGGTTCTGCAGTATCTCGCACCCGACCGGTCGGAAACCTGCGATATGGGCCGCGGCCCTGGAGTACGCCGTGACCAGGTACGGTCCCCATCTTACCCAGAAACAGCTGGCTGTAGAGTACGGGATTTCCGCGACGCAGCTGGCGGAGCATTACCGTTCCATGGCGGAATCCGTGGACCTGGAGTCGTTGATTTCGACGAACCTTCTCAGGGAAACGGAAAGAGCGGGTCAGGGACTGAAGGACCTGGTAAGACGGGAGGAACTGGCCGAGGCGATCGCCTCCGCAACTGCGAAGATGGAGGAATTTGAAGGACCGGGTGAGATGTGCGACTGGATATTCCGAAGGGTGGATCCGGCCTGCGAGTCTCAGCGGCGCGAGATAGAGGATTTCGTGGCATACCTGTGGAAGAAGAGGACCCCGGGAAGAGAATAGCCGTGAAGATTCCCATACCCCGGACTGTACGGCTCCGGTTCGGGGATAAACCGGCCCGGCCGGTGTTTTCAAGGTAGACCGTCTCCGGGAATTTCATATATTAAATGTTCACATGTTCAGCCGAATACCACTCACAGAGAAAGGGTTCTTAATATGAGCGCGACCAAGTACGTCTATTTTTTCGGAGGAGGCAGGACCGAAGGAAACAAGGACCAGAAAGATCTCCTGGGCGGCAAGGGGGCCAACCTTGCGGAGATGACCAGGTTGGGACTTCCGGTGCCGCCGGGTTTCACCATAACCACCGAAGCCTGCGCGAAATATTACGAGGGACGCGGCGGAGAATGGCCGGAGGGTCTGGAAGAGGAAATCCGCGAGAAGCTGGCCCTGTTGGAGGAGGTTACCGGCAAGGAATTCGGTTCTCCGAAGGAACCGCTCCTGGTATCCGTGCGGAGCGGAGCCGCCGTTTCGATGCCGGGAATGATGGATACGGTGCTGAACCTGGGTCTGAACGAAGACTCGATTAATGCGCTTATCAGGAAGACGGGTAACCCGCGCTTCGTTTGGGACGCGTACCGACGGTTCATCCAGATGTTCGGGGACGTTGTCATGGGAATCCCGCACGATACGTTCGAGAAGGAACTGGATGCGGTGAAGGAATCGAGAAACGTCCGACTGGATACCGAGCTTTCGGAGGACGACCTGCTGGAGGTGGTGAAGAGATTCCGCAAGGTGTTCGACGAGGCTGTCGGAAGGCAGTTCCCCGATGATCCGTGGGAGCAGCTCAAACTTTCCATAGACGCTGTTTTCGGCTCCTGGAACAATCCCCGGGCCATACGTTACAGAGAGATCAACGGGATAACCGGGCTGGTCGGAACGGCCGTGAACGTGCAGACCATGGTATTCGGAAACATGGGTGACGATTCCGGAACGGGTGTCTGTTTCACAAGAAACCCGTCGAACGGTGACAACGAATTTTACGGTGAATACCTCATGAACGCACAGGGAGAGGATGTGGTTGCCGGAATACGGACTCCGCAGCCCATATCGACCCTGGAACAGGTGAACGCAAAGGCGTACCGGGAATTACTGGAGATCCGGAAGAAGCTGGAAGAACATTACAGGGATATGCAGGACATCGAGTTCACCATTCAGGAAGGCGAACTCTACATATTGCAGACCAGGACCGGTAAAAGAACGGTGTTCGCCGCTCTGAACATAGCTGTGGACATGGTGGACGAAGGGTTGATAGACGACAAGACCGCAGTCATGCGCGTTCCGACGGATTCTTTCAACCAGCTGTTTGCCCCGGTTCTTGACAAGAAGAGCAAGGAAAAGGCGGAACACCTGACTACCGGTCTTGCCGCTTCTCCCGGGGGAGCCTGCGGCAAGGCCGTGTTCACCGCCGACGATGCCGAGGAATGGGCTTCCAGAGGCGAAGAGGTGATTCTCTGCAGAAAGGAGACAAGTCCCGAGGATATCGGCGGCATGTCCGTGGCAAAAGGTATACTCACATCCCGGGGCGGTATGACTTCCCATGCCGCGGTGGTGGCCAGGGGTATGGGAATACCCTGCGTTGCCGGTGCCGGAGAACTCCGCGTGGATTCGGATTCCAAAGTTATGGTATGCAATGATGTCGTGGTCAGGGAGGGGGATCTCATAGCCATAGACGGTTTCACCGGGGAAGTCTTCAAGGGTAAGGTCGAGGTCAGACCGTCGGAGATACTGGCCATTGCTTCCGGTGAGGGGGCTCCCGAGGAGTCCAGGCTTTTCCGTAACTACTCCCGGTTGATGGAGTGGGCTGACAAGTATCGCAGGCTTGGGGTAAGGACCAACGCCGAGACGGTGAGGGATACCAAGGTTGCCGTGAATTTCGGGGCCGAGGGTATAGGCCTTTGCCGGACCGAGCACATGTTCTTTGCCGGGGATAGGATAGTATCCTTCAGAAAACTCATCCTGGTGGCCGAAGAGGTAAAGACTCTTCGTGACAGGATAATGGCCGGTAACGGGGATATCCGGCGTTTGAAGGAGGAACTCGCCGCTCCGCTCAGGGATTACAACGACGCCCTGGAGGAACTCCTTCCTCTCCAGAGAAGTGATTTCGTCGACATATTCCGTATTCTCGAAGGCAAACCCTGTACCGTGAGACTCCTGGATCCGCCCCTTCACGAGTTCCTGCCTCATGACGAAGAGGGCCAGGAGGAAATGGCCGCAAAAATGAATGTCCCGGTGGAGAAAATAAAACAAACCGTAGAGAGACTCCACGAGTTCAACCCTATGCTTGGGCACAGGGGCTGCAGGCTCGGGCTCACCTATCCTGAAGTTTCCGACATGCAGGTCAGGGCTATCATAGAAGCCGCCATAGAGGTGATGGAGGATGGTATCCGGGTGCGTCCGGAGATAATGATTCCCCTGGTCGGACACCCTAAGGAACTCAAAATAGCGAGAGAAAGAGCGCTTAAAGTGATATATGAGGTACTGGAGGAAAGAGTACTTCCCCGGGATCACGTGGATTACAAGATAGGTACCATGATAGAAATTCCAAGGGCAGTGGTCGATGCGAAAAGAATTGCCGAGTATGCCGACTTCTTCAGTTTCGGGACCAACGATCTCACCCAGATGTCCTGCGGATTCTCCAGGGACGATGCCGGTGCTTTCCTCGGTGATTACGTAAAGATGGGTATCTACGAGGCGGATCCTTTTACCACGATAGACGTCGAAGGTGTCGGACGTTTCGTGGAGATGGGTGTAGAAGGCGGCAGGCAGGCGAAACCCGGGTTGAAGATCGGCGTGTGCGGTGAACACGGTGGTGACCCGAGATCCATAAAGTTTTTTAACGGTGCCGGCCTGGATTATGTCTCATGCTCACCGTTCAGGGTGCCGATAGCAAGGCTCGCAGCAGCCCAGGCGTCCCTGGAGGAGGAAAACCGGCGTTAGTTCCGCGGGATTCCGGGGGATGATGTTTTGGGCCTGGACTCCAGTCGTACCGTTGTCCTTGCCGAAAGTGACGAGGAATTACTGAAGTTCCTCGGTCGGGTTCTCCGGCTCGAGGGTTTCGAGGTGGTGGAGTGCGCTACTGGAATCGAGGTGATTCAGCGAGTAGTCACTTCTCCTCCTTCACTGGTGGTGTGCGGTTATTTCCTTCCTCTCCTGGATGGCTTGAAGGTCTGCAGGTACGTGAAAGAGGATCCGGTCCTTTCCGGAGTTCCTTTCGTGCTCCTTGCACCGGGCCGCGATGCGTACCTTCGCTGGAAGGCCGAGTGGACCGGGGTGGACAGGGTGATCGAACTCCCGGTGCATTCGGAAGACTTCATCGCGACCTGTAGGGAACTTACTCTCGATAATATTCGAAACGAAGCCCCCGGACTGGCCGTCCTCCAGGATAGGGAATCCATACTGGAAAGACTCTGCAGCCGCCTGGAACTCAGGGTTGACAAACTCGAAGCGGTATGGAGACTCACGGAAGACCTGGGAAAGACGATGAGCGTTCGTGAACTCTTCAGGAAAGTGGCGAACGGCATCCTCACAAGGATGGGTTTTGATCGCGTGTGGGTCACGAGATACCTGGAGAAGACCGACGAATTGGTTACCGAGGTAGCCAGGGGTAGAAATCTGGGGAACATACCCGCTTCGGTGCATGTGAGGGATTTTCTCGGCGTTCCCCTGGGCATGGCGGTGCGGGACATGGTGCAGGTCACCTCCGGGAGTTTCGACGCGCCGGACGAGAAACTGCGCTGGGCCGGAAGCCTGAATTACGTTGATACCCCCCTGGTTGCCGCTGGAAGTCCGCTCGGAGTCATCAGGTGCGACCGGTGGGTCACCGGCAGGAAGATTGACAGAACGGATCTGGAAGCCTTGAGGATGTACGTGTCCCACGCGGCCGATTCCATCCTGAACGCAATGATTCTGGAGGACGTATCGGAGGAGCGGGAACAGGTGGCGGCCGTTATGAACAGCCTCGATTCGGGAGTGATGGTGGTGGACAATACCGGGGTTATCCTCCAGGCCAGTCGGCGATTCGGAGAGTTGTTCGGCAAGGATGCCGGCGGTCTTACGGGCAAGAGGACACATGATATTCTGCCGGTACTCACCCGGGAACAGGAGAGCCCGTTCCTCCTGGCGCTCCAGGAGGAGAAGGAATCGAGAGATCACGTCATCAGACTGGGTGATACCGCCGGCACCGTGCTGAAGCTGAGCTATTTGCCTTTCATGAAGGCAGGACATTTCGCCGGTGTGGTGGTACTGGCCACTGATATGACGGAGAACCATTTACTCCGGGACAGCCTGAGAAGAAAAAACGAGCAACTCGAGACCATATCATTGATAGGCAGTCAGCTCAATTCCACCAGGGATCTGGACAAGATATGCCAGGAAGTGGTCAAGGTGCTCAGGAGATTCTTTTCTTCCGAGGCCGTGATAGTCTTCCTGGCCGAGAACGGACGCGAAGGAACCATGCCGTCCTCGGTCAAGGCCGTGGTGACGGCGGGTTACGATCGTGAAACGGATCCGGAAGGGCTGTTGCTCAGGATAGATGGCACCCAGATGAAACAGGGAGGCGGCGGACACGATGAAACCCGTGCGAGGAACATCGTGATCAGATCTATAGTCACCGGGAAACCGGTGAACGTCAAGAAGGTACAGGATGACAGGGCCTACGTGCGAATCCTCTCTACCACAATGAGCGAGATAGCGGTTCCAATGGTGGTACAGGGAAGGATAGTAGGGGCCGTGGACATACAAAGTCCCACCGTGGCGAGGTTCGATTCCGAATCGGAAAGAATAATCGTCGCCTTGGCCAACCATGCCGCTACTGCGGTGGAGAATGCGATTCTGCACTCCAGGGTGCTGAGTCTCGCCAGGCGTGATAAGCTGACCGGTCTCGGCAACTTGAGGTATTTCGAAGAAAAACTGGAAGAAGAATTCAGGAGGACGGACCGCTCCAATTTTCCGTTTTCTCTTATAATGATGGACATAGACGATTTTAAGCATTACAACGATTCCTGGGGACATCTCATGGGGAATACCCTCCTGAAGACAGTGGTCAAAGCCATGAGAAGCGCCGTCAGGGAGGTCGACGTACTCATAAGGTACGGTGGCGAGGAATTCGTTTGCATCATGCCCTTTACCGGGGAACAGGAGGCGGCTGAAATCGCCGAGCGTATACGAAAGAAAGTCATGGAGTCCTCCTACGTAATTCCCCATGCGGAGCAGCAGCCTCTGGGGATGGTGAGCATAAGCCTCGGGGTGGCCACGTACCTTACGGATGTGATCGAAAAGGACATGCTTCTGAAGTATGCTGATCAGCGGATGTACATGGCGAAACGCTCGGGCAAGAACCGGGTGGTTGCCCCGGCCCTGGGTAATTGCAAATTCGCCGGAAGGTAAGTCCGCGAAGCTAGCAGCCGTCCGGGTGCTTTTGTAGATTTCCCGTTGATAGATAGTTAGCGATCTCTTTCCTGGCCGGGAAGGTGCCATGGCATTCGACGTAGTTCTCAAGTCGGGATTCGAGGGCTATCACAGGCCTGCAATAAAATCAGCGCTGGCGGATATGGTCGCACTGGCGGGAGGATGGCCGGGGGAAATCCGCCGGGGGGCGGTTGTCCTTCTCAAGGTCAATATGCTTTCGGCTAAAGAACCCCACAGGGCCATAACATCTCATCCGGATGTCGTCGCCGCGCTTGCGGAACTGTTGCTGGAAAAGGGTTGCAGGGTGCAGGTCGGTGACAGTCCGGGCGGGGCGGTGAAAGGCATAGAAAGATACTGGGATCGTTGCGGATTCAGTACCGTGGCCCGTGAATTGGATCTGGAACTGGTTAATTTCGAGAGGTCCGGCTCCGTGGAAAGGCGGGTGGGAAACAGGACGTATAACGTATCCCGCGTCGTGCTCGAGGCCGATGCTCTGGTCAACGTGTGCAAATTCAAGACCCACGGACTCATGCGCCTCACCAATGCAGTGAAGAATGCTTTCGGGGTGATTCCAGGCCTCGGCAAGGCGGTACTGCACAGCCATGCGGTGAAACCCGGGGCTCTTGCGGAGGTGATAGTGGACGTCTATTCCGCGGTTCCGTGGACCCTGCACGTAATGGATGCCATTCTTGCCATGGATGGAAAGGGACCCAGTACGGACGGACACCCCCGCATGGATGGTATCCTGGGCCTGGCACGGGACGGAGTTTGCCTTGATGTGGTAATGGCTGAACTGGCGGGGTTGCCTCCCATGAAACTGCGTACCAACGAAGTCGCGCTGGGCAGGGGCATGGGGAAACCACGGGGGGAAATAAGCGTTCATGGGCTGAAAAGCAGCCATCTGGACGATTTCAGGGTACCGGGGGAACATTTTTACAATATGCTTCCTTCTTTCGTCGGAGACTTGGCCAGGTTCTTGTTCAAGAAACCGCCCTATGCCAACGAGAATTGCGTGGGTTGTGGAATATGCGCGGAAGGTTGTCCCGTGGGTGCGATAGAAATAATAAACGGCAGGGCCGTGATGGATGGGAAGAAATGTATAATGTGCCTGTGCTGTCACGAGTTGTGTCCTGAAAAAGCCGTCACCGTCAGGATACCGCTGGGAAGGGGTTGATACATGTCCGAAACTTCTTCCGGGCCGACACCGATGCATCGCTTGGAGTATATCCTGCTCAGGTTCGTTGCTTCCATGGTTTGCATGTTACCCATCGGAGCCGCTCTCGGGGTGGGTGCCATGATGGGCCGACTCGCATGGAAGATCTTCGGGGTGCGCCGGAAGATAGTCTTAAAGAATCTCCGGCAGGCTTTTCCCGGCATGGATGCCGAAGAGTTGGAGGACCTGGGTTGCAGGTCGTACATGAATTCGGGCAGGTTCATGGTCGAGTTTGCCAGGCAGGGGAAGGTGGACGAAAATTACGTGACCCGGTACGTGAGAATCGGAGATTCCCGAAGGCTCGACGAATTAAGAACTATGGGAGGCGCGTTGCTCATAACGGGACATTTCGGTAATTGGGAGCTTTTCGGCATCGCCTGCAAATATTTCCTCGGTGACGTGGCCTTCCTGGTGGGCAGGCAGAGTAACGCATTGGTGGACCGTTACATAAACGATAACAGGTCATCTCACGGAATCCGGTTGTACAACAGGAGGTCTGCGGTTAAAGGGGTCCTGGAATCCATGAGAAGAGGTGGTTTTGTCTGCTGGCTGTCGGACCAGGATGCGGGTTCCGGCGGTATCGTGGTGGATTTTTTCGGGTACCCGGCCTCCACTCCCAGGGGTGCCGCAGCCTTTTCCGTCAAGTTGGGAGTCCCGGTGATTCCCGCCGTCCTGGAAAGGGAAGGGACGGGTCCGTTCCACGTCCTTGAATTAGGTGTGCCGGTATATCCCCCGGATGGAATATCCGGGGAGCAGGCCGAGATCGAGGTGACGCGGGAGTACACCAGGCAGTTGGAGGAATTCGTCAGGAAAAGACCCGACCTGTACTGGTGGGCGCACAGGAGATGGAAGAGTACCGGGTTATATTCCGGTGACGATACGGGAAACGGGGTATGAAATTGAAGAAGAGCAAGGTCGCCGTGCTGAAGACGTCGCCTGAAACGGTGCTGGAAGATTACTCGAAGTTGATGAGAAGCATAGACTATACCGGGGTTATGGATGCCGGCAGGGACGTACTGTTGAAAATCAACGTCTCCTGGCATCACTGGTACCCGGCCTGTTCCACCACGCCTTGGCAGCTCGACGGAGTCATAAGGACACTCCTGGAAGACGGGTTCAGGAAAGAGCAACTCGTGTCCGCGCACAACAGGACCGTGGTGGTCAGTGATAAGGTGGGGGAAAAGAAGAACCATCTCAAGCAGGTGGACGAGGATCTGCACGGCATAAGGAAGGTCAGGTTGTATGAAAAACCCGTCAAATGGGTGCCCTTCAGACCTTCCAAGCCCTTCCGGGTATTGGATGATATTTTTCCCGACGGTGTGAGAATACCTGACGTACTCATCGGCAAAAACATAATTCACCTGCCCACCGTGAAGACTCACGTGTTCACCACCATAACCGGCGCGATGAAGAATGCTTTCGGTGGGCTTCTCAGTGAGCGCAGACACTGGACCCACAGCGTTATACACGAGACCCTCGTGGATCTCCTGAGGATACAGAAGGAAATACATCCGGGCATACTGGCGGTGATGGACGGCACTTTTGCGGGAGAGGGCCCGGGCCCCAGGGCGATGATACCCCACGTGAAAAACTACATTCTCGCATCGGCCGACCAGGTCGCCATAGACGCCGTGAGCGCCGGGATGCAGGGTTTCGATCCCATGAAGCTGGATTTCATAAGACTTGCCCACGAGGAAGGACTCGGAGTGGGGGATCCGTCGATGATAGAAATAGTTGGTGAAGATATATCCGGCGTAAACTTCCATTTCGTGCAGACCGACACCTTGGCCAGCAAGGGTCAGAAGCTTATCTATCAAGGCTGGTTGAAACCCCTGGAGAATTTTTTGCTCAGATCGCCTCTGGTTCCGTGGTCGTACGTGGCCAGCAGGTTCTATCACGACGTATTCTGGCTGAATGTCGTGGGCAGGAAAAGGATAAAGGAAGCGTTGAATACGGGATGGGGTAAGCTGTTCGAAATGTACGGCTCGGTGGAGACCATTCCGCCACTGAAGAAGGATTAGGTCCGGGATGCCTTTGAAACTGGCCGTTGTGGGTTGCGGACGATGGGGTGGTTTCCATCTGTGGTATGCTCACAGGATCGGGTTCCGGGTAACGGGATGGGAACCTCCCGGGAATCCCGGATTTCATAAACTCATCGAAACCCGCAGGAATAAGTACCTTGAGATTCCCGACGGGGTCAGCCTCACCGAGAACATGGACGACATCCGCGACAGCGACATCATAGTGGTGTCGGTCCCGGCCCAGGAATTCCGCGGCGTATGCAGGTCTCTTTCGTCCATGAACATGGAGTCCACGTACGTGGTACTCTGCATGAAAGGGATAGAAAGAGGTACGGGATTGAGACTTTCACAGGTCGCCGCCGAGGAAGGCCTGTCTCCCGCCGGTCTTTCCGTATGGGTGGGACCGGGTCATCCTCAACAGTTCCTGGAAGGCGTTCCGAGCTGCATGATAGTAGCGTCGGAGACCGGGGAAGACGGAAAAAGAATGGCATCCCTGTTCGGAAGTGACCTTATAAGATTCTACTGGTCCGGCGATCTCGTGGGATGCGAAATAGGGGCGGCCACCAAGAATGTCGTGGGTATCGCGGCGGGATTGCTGGACGGAATGGGTTATTCGGGGTTGAAGGGAGCCCTGATGGCCAGAGCGCCGTTGGAGGTGTCCAGGCTCGTCGCAGCCCTGGGCGGCGATTGGAAGACCGTCTACGGACTTTCGCATCTGGGTGACTACGAAGCGACGCTCTTTTCCCCTTTCAGTCATAACCGGAGATACGGGGAAGAGTTGGCCGGGGGCCGCAGGATGGATAGGATTAAACTGGCGGAAGGAGTTGAAACCACCTACGCCACCATGGAACTTGCGGAGAGGGTAGGGGTCGAGATGCCGATAGTATCCATGGTGAAAAGAATACTGGATGGAGAAACCACTGTCGGAGAAGCCATTTCCGAATTGTTTTCGAGGCCGGAGAGAGAGGAATTCCCCGATGATATTCCGGGTATCGGCGGCTGAAAGTAATGAGAAATCCGGCGTATTTGTGCGTTTACGCAGGACTGTTTACGGTACCGTGACCGGAGGAATACCGGATCGTCGGGCCAGCAATGCCGTCGTTTACATTACGATGTGTATGCTCGTCCTTTCGGCTTTGGCATCGGCATCAACATGTGACTGCCGGTATTTCTGGCTGGTTCGTAATGGCCTGTCGTCGTCCGGATCGGTGGATTCGCTCCTGGACGTTGCGGCGAACGCCGGAGCCAACGGATTGTTCGTGCAGGTGGTGGGAAGAGGGGAAGCCTACTACCGGTCCGGAATCCTTCCTCCCGCTCCCCGCCGCGAGAATTTCGATCCTCTGGCGTACGTTATCATGAAAGCCCATGCCCGGGGAATGGAAGTACATGCGTGGATAAACGCGTTTCTCGTATGGTCCGACGACGTTCCTCCCGGGAATGCCGCCCACGTTTGGCACAGTCATCCCGAATGGTTCGTGATGGACAGGTACGGTAGATCCACCCGTGATTATTCCAGGGTAGAGTGTGAAGCCGGTGGAATAGTGGGAGCGACATTGTCTCCCGCCATACCGGAGGTGCGGGAATTCGTGGCATCGATCGCTTGCGAGATCGCGCGGAATTATGACGTGGACGGCATTCACCTGGATTATATAAGGTACCCGGGTGAATATTTCGGCTTCGAACCGGCGGCAGTAGGGGTGTTCCGACTGCGGACGGGTATGGATCCCCGGGACGTTTACAGGAGGGAAGGAGGTACCCGACGGGTGCGGGATGCCTGGGCATCGTGGAAGCGGGAATGCGTAACCGCCACCGTGGAGGCCGTCAGGGCGGCGCTTCGGTCCTGTGCGCCGGGAGTGATGCTTTCCGCGGCGGTCATGGCGGATCCGACGGAAGCGGCTTCCCGGTTTTCCTGCGACTGGATTTCGTGGTTGGAGTACGGGCTGGTCGATTTTGTGTGCCCCATGGCTTATACCACGAATGCCGCGAGGGCGGTGGAGCTGGCGGAAACGGTTACGGCTGCAGCCCCCCGGCGGGTGGTGTACGGCATAGGAATTTTCAACCAGAGCTTGTCTTCGGCTCTCGTGGGAGCGAGGAGAGCACTTGCCGGGGGTGCGGGCGGGGTATGCGTGTTCAGCCTGAATTCGTTTTCCCGTGGAGACTGCGATGCGCTGAAAGATTTCTGGGGAGACGGCGGTATTCCGGTTCATCCCCCGGATGCGGCGGTCTACCATAAAGTTTCGGGAAACGGGGGCGTGGCGAGGTGAGATTAGGAATACTGGCCAGTGGCAGCAAGGCCAATGCCATGGTACTGGAACACGGGGGTGCCGCGATTTTCATCGATGCCGGGCTCAGCGGTGTCCGTCATGTCGACAGGCTCAAGGCCTCGGGTTTCGGAGATGTTCGTCCACTGGCGCTTCTGCTTACCCACGAACACTCTGATCACGTTCGTAATGCCGGGGTTATTTCCAGGAAATGGAAAATTCCGGTTTACGGAACCACGGGTACTCTCGATTCCTGTCGGAGGATCCTCGGTGACGTTCCCGGCGAAGTGATCCTTGAGAACGGTTCTACGATGGAGATAGGTCCTTTCACTGTTACCTCCTTCAGCGTCGCCCATGACGCCGCCGATCCTTCGGGTTACGTCGTGGAATGGCAGTCGGGTAAGTTGGGCATAGCCACGGACCTTGGTAGTTCCAGCCCCCTGGTTGAGGACAGTCTGTCGGGATGCGGCGCCGTGGTCCTGGAATTCAATCATGACGAAGATATGCTGTGGAACGGTGATTACCCTTGGTACCTGAAACAGAGAATAGCTTCCAACAAGGGCCACCTTTCGAACGACGCGGCATCAAGACTCCTGGGAAAAATCGTGCATCGGGGTCTGAAAGTTTGTATTCTCGCCCACCTGAGCCGGGAGAATAACAGGCCTCATCTGGCCGAAAAAGTTTCCCGGGCGGCTGCCGGCGCTCGCGCGGATATTCTCATGGGCCTGCAGGATGATTCCCTGCCGGCCCTGGAACTTTAAGGAGGTCTTTTTTGAAAACGGTCCCCGTAACATTGTTGTTCCTGGTAATGGCGGCGTCGGCCCTGGACTTGGATATCTCGGCTTATACGGGATTGTCCTATCCCACCGGGAAATGGGGTGAGGGTTTGAATGACGGGTTGGATGCCGGTATGGCTGTCTCGTGGAAGGTCGATGATTTCTTCCGGGCCGGACTGGGGTTGTCGGCGGGAGTTTTCGGCAGCAGCGATATGGGAGCCGCTAGCTTCACAACGGTGCGACCGCACCTGAAAGTGGGATACTACCTGAGACCCTGGGGTAACGTATTCAATCCGGGGTTGACGGGTTCGCTCGGAATTTGCCGAAGCTCGCTGACGAACGGTGGAGGTGCGGACCCGGTGACGTGGGATTTCTTCTGGAGCGCGGGATTGAGATGGAACTTCGGGTTGGGAGGAGGGTTCAGGGGCGAGGTGGGCCCGGACTTTTCCAGTATCGTTGCGGAAATGCGGAACGGGGACTCATTCACGCTGCTGTTCGGAGTGTCCAGGGAGGTGGCGATATGAGGCGCATCGGAACCTTTGCACTGGCGATCGCGTTGATCGCGGGTTGTGCCAGGAACCCTCTTTTCTACAGGATGGGATCGGACTACTACCCCGTGGGAACCATAGGTAGCCAATGGGAATACGAAATGGCGGATGGCGGAACCCTTATAGTACAGGTTGTCGACCAGACCGAACAAGGTGAGAGAGCCTGCTACAGGGTGCTATCCGGTGCGGATTACACTTATTGGATTCCCGGTGATGACGCCCTGGAGTTCTATGAGGATCACAGGGTGATGTTCAATGGTTACGAGATCCCCCTGTACCAGGCCTGGGTGACATGGCTCGACTGGCCTCTCGCCGTGGGCTATACCAGGATCGATTCGGCCTACACCTACGCCGTGAGCCAGGGTGTGACCATAAGCCACGACTGGAAGCGGACCACCACGGTAGCGGGAATAGAGACCAGCCCCCACGGCGGCTGGGAACAGTGTTACCACTTGGTACAGGACGAAACCGTGGTAAACTGGATCCGAACCGCCGGCTTCCGACCGGAGACCACTGCCGTGCAGAGGAATATCTGGTTGGCTCCCGGCGTGGGGATGGTGGAAATGCAAGCCCCGGACAGCACCCTGATCCTGATGAGCCACACTCCTGGAAACTGACTTGAATTCCGGTTACGTTTTTTCTGTATTTTTCCTGTTGGCTTATGGTTATATCGCCTTCGCCCACAGGGGCAGGGGCATTGCCATCTGGACATCCGTTCTGCTTGCCCTGGTATTCAGTATCGTTACCGGATGCTTCGTCGGTTGGGGGGGGATATGGAGGATAGTGGAGGGAATAAACTTCAACGTCCTCATGGTGTTTTCCGGAATTCTTCTCATAGCGGAGGTTCTGATAGAAGCCGGAATACCCGCTAACATGGCCGGCCACATCGTGGCCAGATCGGGTAATTACGGCAGGGCTGCCCTTTACCTGTGTGTGATGTCCGGTATCATCTCCATTTTCGTTGAAAATGTCGCCACCGTCATGATAGTCGCTCCCATCGCCCTGGAAGTGGCGAAAAGGCTTAGGACGAATCCGGTCACGCTGCTCATAGGAATCGCGATCGCCAGCAACCTCCAGGGAACGGCCACCCTGGTGGGGGATCCCCCCAGCATGATAATGGCCGCCGCAGAGAATATGGATTTTAACGATTTCTTTTTCATGCACGGAAAACCGGGGATTTTTTTCGCGGTGGAAGTGGGCGCACTGTTTTCTTTTTTCGTACTGGCGTGGTTCCTGAGGGAGGATTCAAGAAAGATTCCGGCCATTGAGATCCCGGCGGTAGGCAGCTGGTTTCCTGGGTGGGTGCTGGCGGGTGTCATACTGGGCTTGGCGTTGCTCAGCTTTTTCTATCCCGGCATCGGAGTTCAGGCCGGTGTACTGTGTCTCGCAGGAGGGGTGACGGCGGTTTCCTGGCATGCGCTGTACGGGAGAAGACGTATGGAGGCTGTTCCGGACGGAGATCGGGAATTCAGGAAATCCGGAGCGATATTGAGAGAATTCGACTGGGACACCCTGGCCTTGCTCGCGGGTATCTTTTTCATGGTGGGAGCCCTGGAGACCATGGGAATAATGGATGAAGTGGGACGATTCCTTGCGGGAATATCCGGAAATGATCCGTTTGCCGCTTTCGTGATAGTTGTGGTGAGTTCATTGTTATTCAGCGCTTTCGTTGACAACGTTCCTTACGTGACGGCAATGATCCCCGTTACTCACGCCATGGCCGGAAGCCTGGGAATCGCTCCCGGCGACCATCTTTTTCTGACCTTCGGGCTGCTGGTGGGGGCCTGTCTCGGCGGGAACATCTCGCCGGTGGGGGCGGCGGCCAACATAGTGTCGGTGTCGCTCCTGAGGAAGAACGGGTTCCGGGTGAGTTTCCGGAGATTCGTGAAGATAGGGCTTCCTTTCACATTGGCGGCGACAGTATCGGGAGCGACGTTCATCTGGCTGGTCTGGGGGCCGGAGTAATGCGTTACACGTGGAATCAACCGTTGTTTACCACTTCGGTGGAGTTCCTTTACCGGGGAGAAGAGAAGCGATCCCCCCGGCTTTTCACCGGGAAATGGCGGAATCCTTTCATCATATCGGATCGGAACGTGTGGGCGATGTGGCGTTCCAACCTCGAACCGATGATCGGCGATGCTTTCGGAGTCCATTTGCTGGAAGCCTCGGAGAATCTGAAGAACCCGGAAACCCTGCTGGACACGTGGAAAGCCATGCGAACGGCCGGTATCACCAGGGATGTCCCCATTGCGGTGATAGGTGGAGGACTCGTGTGCGATCTGGGAGCCATGGCCGCTTCGACGTACCTGAGGGGTCTGCCGCTCATCCTGGTGCCCACCACCCTGCTGGCCATGGTGGATGCATGCCTGGGAGGGAAGACCGGAGTGAACCTGGGTAACGCGAAAAACCAAGTGGGTACTTTTTATCCGGCGGAGAGAGTGATAGTGAATGTATCTTTTCTTGGAACCCTTTCTCCGAGAGAATTCAGGAGCGGACTCGCCGAGGTGCTGAAGACGTCTCTCATCGGGGATCCGGGAATGGTGAAACTGGTGCGAAACATTACCCCGGGCGACCTGGAACCGTTGGAGGATATGGTGCGCAGATGCCTTTCAGTAAAAGCCTCCGTTGTTTCCGGGGACCTGAAGGATACCGGAGGCAGGATGATTCTCAATACTGGCCATACCATCGGTCATGCCCTGGAAAGCATCGGTGGGTTCAATCTTTCCCACGGTGAAGCGGTTGGACTGGGCCTCGTGGCCGAGGCAGCCATGGCTTCCTCCTTGGGGGGCAGGTCGGGCCTCATCGGGGAAATCCGTGAACTTCTTGCGGAGACGGGGCTTCCTTACCGCCTGGTGGAAAAAACATCCCTGGAGGAAATCCGTGGAATGCTTTCCAGGGACAAGAAGACCATGCGGAAACAGCGAACTTGGGCACTGCCGTTCGACTGGGGTGATTGCAGACTGGTGGAACTCTCTCCCGACGAAGAGTATGAACTGGTTTCCGAAGCCCTGGAATTACTGGAGTAATGGCGATGTGAAAACCGTAGAAGAGGGTAGTTTCTGGGATCACCTTGAAGAATTGAGGAGAAGACTGTTCGTGGTATCGGGTACGTTGGCCGGCACGGTGTGCCTGTCGTTCCTGTTCAGCCGGAGGTTGATGCAGCTGGTGGTGTCCCGCAGCCCGATGGAATTGCAGACTCTGGCGCCGTCGGAGGCATTCGCCGCCCACCTGGATCTTTCCCTCGTTGCCGGTTTCCTGGCGGGTTCACCGGTGTTCTTCCACCAGTTCTGGGGATTCATCGCTCCGGGACTCTACGAGGATGAAAGGAAGAAGGTGCTGGCCGCCGCCGGGGCATGCCTGTTGCTGTTCGCCGCCGGGGTCGCCTTCGCCTGGTTTCTTCTGCTCACCCCGGCCCTGGACCTGTTCATGGGTTTCGAACACGGAGTGATTCACGGCGGTTGGAGCCTTTCCAATTTCGTTTCGTTCCTAGGCAGGTTTCTCATAGTGTTCGGAATGGCGTTCCAGCTGCCCGTGCTTGTTTTTATGCTGGTGGCTCTTGGAGTCTTGACACCGGACCTGCTTGCCTCCTACCGTCGGCATTCGATAATACTTCTCCTCGTGGCCGCCGCCGTCCTGACCCCTCCCGATCCCCTCACCCAGGTCATGCTGGCTCTCCCGCTGTACCTGCTCTTCGAGTTGAGCCTGCTGGTGGCCGGGCTGGTTTATGGAAGGAAGAAGTAAAAGTGAACCTGGAGAGTCTCGGAAGGGCGGTTCCCGGAAAAGCCGCTTCCGTGGAAGTGGTGATACCGGTTTATAACGAAGAGGACATCCTGGAGGACCAACTGGTTCCTGTCCTGGATTCACTTCCCCCGGTTTTTTCCGTGATGGTGGTGGAGAACGGTTCCACCGACAATACTCCGGATATACTGCGGGATCTGGCTCGCAGGTACGGGAACCTTGAATTCCTTTCTCTCCCGGATCCGAATTACGGCCTCGCCATGAAAAAAGGACTGATCAACACGGGATCGGATATCGTTATCGTCGACGATCTGGATGTGTTGGATGTGGATTTTTGGGAAAGGGGGCTCAGACTATTGGGCGAGGAAGGTATAGACCTGGTGCAGGGATCCAAGGTGCTGGCCGGAAAGAATGACAAGAGGCCTTTTCTCCGCCGGGCCGCCACACTCGCCCTCACTTTCCTCCTGAAGACCGTGTTGGGTTACGACGGAACAGATACTCACGGCCCGAAAATTTTCTGGAGGCGGGCGATGGAAGGTATACCTCCGGCCTGCAGGCTCGAACTGGACATCTTTCCCACGGAACTCGTGATAAGGGCCAAGCGAAGAGGGGTGAGGATCAGGGAAATTCCCATACACCTCGAAGAGATCAGGCAGACCCCGTTTCCCTTGCACAGACGGGTACCCCGCGCCCTGCGGGACATCTGGCGACTTCGCCTGGCCCTTGCGAAAGAAGACTCAGAGTGCGGTCAGTTTCAGCGTCGAGACTGAACATCCGCCGTTTCGTATCGTTACGAAATAAATTCCCCGCGAAATCTCTCCCGGACCGTCGAATACGTAGCTCCCGTCGAATTGTTCATCGACCAGCGTCCGTCCGCTTACATCGGAAATAGTTATCGTAGCCTCCGAACCGTATCCGTGACCGGTTATCGTTACCTGTCCGGAGAAGGGATTCGCCGACGCCGATACTACCCGTGCGGGAGATTGCTCGCCCTCTTCCATCCCCTCGGTGAGGTCAATTTTGTATATCTTGTCGTTCGTTACGTTACTCACCCACAGGTATCCCTCGTCATCGAGAGTGACTCCCCGGGCGAGGGGAGGGAGTACGCTGTCGTCGATGGAGTCTATCATCTGGTCATCCGTGTTGTAGAGCCTGAGGGGTATGCTTGTCCAGTCCGTGGCCACCCAGACGTAACCGTCCGGGGTCATCGCTATGTCTCTGGTTTGGCTTCCACCGGCATACTTGAGGTAGAGGTGCCTGGAAGATATGCCGGGGGCGGTGTAACGGAAAGCCGAGTTTTGCGACCTCGAGCTGACGAAAAGAAAACTGTTGTTGTACGCGCCCAGTCCCGTCACCGACGAGACGGGGTTGCCTCAACCACCACACATGTTTACGGAACCCAGATAACTTCCCGAGCAGTTGTACTTGTAAACGTAAGCATCCTTTTTGTTGTTCCAGGCTCCAATGTATACGTAGCCGTTCTGTACGGCCAACCCGGTGGCTTGATAGCCTGCGGCTACCGAAATGGTGAAGAAACCTGTCACGTCGCCGGAGGACGGATCGATCTTGTAAACCTTCTTGTTCAGGGCATCCACCGCCCAGAGAATGTCATCGTTCCATCCCAGGCCCGATATGTCGCCCGAAGGAGCGTCAAAAGTTTTCACCACGCTTTTGGCCCCGGCTAAAGCAAAGATGGATAATACCACCATGACGGTGATTTTCAAGTTTTACCTTCCTTTCACCTGTTTCTTTCCGGAAAATTTCAGCAAACAAGTATCATATAGGAAAGGCGGTTCCGCAAGACCCTTGACCGGTAAACGAATGCTTGCTAGCTTGCGGACCGGGATCAGGTCTCCACGCTTTTCCACGGTGAAACGCGGATGGGACCCTCGTGCGGGATGGCGACGGGCTGATGGAATGGATGTCGGGAGTCGCGGCGTTTTTGGGAAGATCGGTACGGTTTCCGTCATTTCCGACGATCGCCGTTTCGACAAGATCGCGGGAGACTCATTGAAATTCACGGAACCGCTCACGGGAGAAGGAAGATGAAGAAAACGGTTATCTGCTCCGTACTCATGGTGGCTTCAGTCGCCGCCTTGGTTACCGGTTGCGGCGTCACGAGTCCGGACATGTCGATGGATTTTCCGTTCTATTTTCTCCAGGACGTTTCTACCGCTTCGGCGCCCGTCCACTGTTGTTACCTGGGACCAGGGCACGATGGTGTGGCCGCTTCCGACAGCCTTTACTTCCTGGATTACCGGTACGGTTACTGCCTGGCCAGGGTGGATCTGCAGGGGTACACCGTGGAGGATCTGTGCGCCACTTCGGATGGCGGCTATGCCGCGGTATTGTGCGGGAACCTGCTTTTTTACGTGAGTGACGGTACCTACGTCGTACACGAGCCCGTGACGCTGGGCTCCTACGGGTCGCTTCTCCTTGCGCCTCCACCGAAGGGAAGCCTGCATCTCTACTCTCTGGGGAGCGGTGGAATAGTAACCACGGTGAACACCCAATCGTGGGACGTGGTGTCCGTGGATACCATTCCCGGGCTTTCCAAGCCCGTGGCGGCGGCCATTTCTTCCGACGGCACCGCGATGTTCATTGCGGATGGTGATGACGATACCGTGAAAAAGATATCCACCGGGAATCCGGGTACGGTGCTGGCGGAATGCCACGTGCCAGGCGGAATTTCATGCATGTGCGGGGGCCATGGAAACCTTGTGTACGCCTCGCTGGATTCCCTGGACCAGGTGTGGGGAATAGACGTGGGAACCGGCAAGCATTACTCCACTTTACAGGCCCCGGGCAGAGCCGTGTCCATGGCTGTCACTCCCGACGAGAAATACATCTACGTCGCCGGCGGTAATGGTGGTGGTCTCACGGTCGTCAACCTCCGGGAAGGAGACGTGGAGGTTTCAACGAATTCCTATGGCGTCGTTGCCGATGTTGCAATAAACGGCTCCGGCGACAGGGCGCTGTTGTGTTCCAACCTGGATAAGATAATAACCCTTCAGAAGTAGCCGTCGTTTTCAGCAGGGCGGTTTTCCGGCATTAGGAAAGTTTTGACTCTGCGGGGTGGCTTGGGGTATGTTCAATTTTAAGGCTGTTGCAAAGGAGGATACTGAGCGCTCCTCCGGCCGAGGGAGGTTTCATGGACAGGCTCGACGAGTTGAGAAAACAGGCCGTGCATGGAGGCGGTCCTGAAAAGATTGAGAAGCGGCGCAGCGAAGGGAAACTGACCGCGAGGGAACGGCTGGAGTTCCTGTTGGACAAGGATTCCTTCAACGAACTGGGTATGTTCGTTACCCATACGTGCCACGATTTCGGCATGGAGAAAAAGAAGTTCCTGGGTGATGGCGTCGTGACCGGTTACGGAACGGTACACGGCAGGCTGGTGTACGTGATCTCCGAGGATTTTACGGTCCTGGGCGGTTCCCTGTCCGGGATGTTTGCGGAAAAGATAGCCCATGTGCAGTCCCTGGCCCTCAAGAACGGTGCCCCGATGATAAACATCAAGGATTCCGGCGGCGCCAGGATACAGGAAGGCATAGACTCTCTGGCGGGGTACGGAAAGGTGTTCCTGGGGAACGTAAGGGCTTCCGGAGTGATTCCTCAGATTTCCGTCATAATGGGACCTTGCGCCGGCGGCGCGGTCTATTCCCCCGCGCTCACCGATTTCGTGTTCATGGTGGAGGGGAAAAGCTACATGTTCCTCACCGGGCCGGACGTTATCAAGGCGGTCACTCACGAGGAAGTCACCTTCGAGGAATTGGGCGGTGCGGGAGCTCATAATACCAAGAGCGGGGTGGCTCATTTCAAGTGTGATTCGGAGGAACAGGCCCTGGCCATGGTTAGGGAGTTGCTTACATATCTTCCTCAGAATAATGCCGAGGATCCTCCGCTGGTCCGGGGAAAGAAGGATGGCATCCGGGCCAGGCTTGCGTCTCTGGTGAAGCAGGTGAAAGGCTCCGACAGGGGCAGGAAGCTGGAACAGGTGCTTCCTCCGGACCACACATTACCCTACGATATGAAGAAGATAATAGAAGGAATCCTTGACGAGGATTCCTTCTTCGAGGTTCACGCTCATTTCGCTCCGAACCTCGTGGTGGGATTAGGCAGGTTGGAAGGTATGACGATAGGCGTAGTGGCCAACCAGCCGGCTCACCTGGCGGGGGTGCTGGATACGCTGTCTTCCGCCAAGGGCGCAAGATTCGTAAGATTTTGCGACTCTTTCAATATACCCATACTGGTACTGGAAGATGCTCCGGGGTTCCTGCCCGGCGTGAGCCAGGAACACACCGGGGTGATAAAGGAGGGGGCCAAGTTACTGTATGCGTTTTGCGAAGCCACCGTGCCCAGGATAACGGTGGTTATAAGGAAGGCATATGGGGGAGCATACATAGCCATGAACTCCAAGCAGATCGGTGCTGACCTGAATTTCGCGTGGCCCAACGCCCAGATAGCGGTCATGGGGGCGGATGGTGCAGTAAAAATACTGTACCGCAGGAGGTTGGCCTCGGCATCCGAACCCGACAGGGAAAGAAAGAAACTTGTCGAAGAATACAATGAAAAATTCAACAATCCCTATGTCGCAGCCAACAGAGGTTACATCGACGAGGTCATAAAACCTTCTGAAACCAGGGACAGGCTCGTTGCCGCATTCGCCTCGCTCAGGACGAAACTCGAAAAGAAGATCGACCGCAAGCATGGGAACATGCCGTTATGATGCGTTTCGAGAAGATCCTGGTAGCCAACAGGGGCGAGGTGGCGGTCAGGATAATGAGGGCATGCAGGGATATGGGAATACGGTCCGTAGCCGTTTATTCGGAGATAGACCGTGTATCGAAACACGTGAGGTATGCCGACGAGGCTTACTGCATAGGCCCTGCTCCTTCCGCCGACAGTTACCTGAGGATAGACAGAATTATCGATGTCGCATTGCAAAGCGGTTGCCGGGCGATACATCCTGGATACGGTTTCCTGGCCGAGAATCCCGGGCTGCCTGCCGCCTGCATGGAAGCGGGGCTCTCGTTTATAGGGCCTTCGTCAGAATCCATGTCCCTGTTGGGCAACAAGACCATGGCCCGCAGGATGGCCGAGGAGGCGGGCATACCCATAATTCCCGGAACCCCGGAGCCTATCTCGGGGGTCGAAGAGGCGGAGGCCGCCGCCGTGAAGATAGGACTCCCCATTCTTCTGAAAGCTGCGGGAGGGGGAGGCGGTAAGGGCGTTCGGATAGTTCGTGAACTCTCGGAATTCCGTTCTTCCTTCCGGCAGGCCACTGCCGAAGCCAAGGCGGCCTTCGACAATCCTGACATATACATGGAGAAGTACCTCGAGAGCCCCAGGCATATAGAGATACAGGTCCTCGCGGATCATCACGGCGGTGTGGTTCATCTGGGGGAGAGGGAATGTTCCGTCCAGAGGAGGTTCCAGAAACTCATTGAGGAATCGCCGAGTTGCGCCCTGGACGGAAAACTAAGGGAGAAAATGGGGGAATATGCCAAGAGGGCCGTGGTGGCATCGAACTATCACAACGCCGGCACCGTGGAGTTTCTCATGGATTCCTCGGGGCATTTCTACTTCTGTGAAGTGAACGCCAGGCTCCAGGTGGAACATCCGGTGACCGAGTTGGTCACCGGCGTGGACATAGTGAAGGAACAGATAATGATAGCCCAAGGATATCCTCTTTCCTTCCGGCAGGAAGACGTGGAGATGAGGGGGGCGGCCATAGAATGTCGCATCAGCGCCGAAGATCCCGTAACTTTCTTTCCCTCGACAGGTACGATCACGGAACTCGACGAACCTTCCGGACCGGGAATACGGGTTGATTCCGGTGTAGATGAGGGTTGCGGAATTTCCCTGTATTACGATCCCCTGGTGGCGAAACTGCTGGCGTGGGGGAAGGACAGGGCGGAAGCCCTGGCCAGGATGAAAAGGGCGCTGGAGGAATACAGGATAAAGGGAATAAGGACGACTATTCCATTTCACCTCCGCGCATTGGAGGACGAAGGATTCCGCGCCGGCAGGTATGATACGGGTATGGTTAACGGGATGAAACACGCCGGAACCCGTGAATATGTCGTGCCGGCGGCTATAGCGGCGGCCATTGCGGCCGGCGGAGAAAAAAAGGTGGAATTGGAACACCAAGCCGAACACATCGGGTGGAAACTACGTGGAAGGGTCGAACATGGCCTTCATCGTTCGAAGTGGTGACGACGTTTTCAGGATAGGTACAAGACTCCTTGCGGAAGAAGAACCGGAGGAGCGGTACCTGGTGCTGGTGAACGACGATGAATATACGATAAGCGTTGCCAGGACGACACCCACGCAGTTGTCGATCCTGATGGGGGGAGAGTCGTACCTGGTCGAGGTGGACAGGGAAGCCGAGGGTATCCGGGTTTCCGTTCGGGGGGAAGAGTTCCTGTTCACCGTGGAGGATGAGTACTTAGGAAGCTCCGGTGGTCAGTCCGAATCCGGAATGGCGGTGGTTTCGGCCCCGATGCCCGGTCTCGTGGCCAAGGTTCTCGTCCGGGTCGGCGACCGCGTGGAACCCGGCCAGGGGCTCCTCATACTGGAAGCCATGAAAATGCAGAATGAGATCACATCTTCCCGGGGCGGAACCGTCAAGGAGGTTTCGGTGGAACGGGGAAAGACCGTGATGACCGGGGATACCCTGGTGGTCATCGAGTGACCCGGTAATCAGTTCACGTCCCCCACGTAGATGGGGCCGTCGTAGTTTCCGGATGTCAGCGCGGGTATCACGGAGGGTAGCATCGAAGGGTACATCCTCAGTGTTTCCAATCGCGAAAGAGATACCCATTCGATGCCTGTTTGCCACGCGTCTTCATTTTCGGGCGGGTCTTCGGGCTTTCGTACCGGTGACGCCGTAAAAACGAACTCGGTTTGGTGCACATCGCTTTCCCATCCGGCGAATTCGTGGTTCGCCCCGATGTAGTCCCTAACCAGTACCAGCCTCCCCGGTTCCACGAGCCAACCCGTTTCCTCGAGTACTTCCCGGATCAGTGCATCCGGCAGCGTCTCGCCGAATTTTTGCCCTCCTCCCGGCAGGAGGTAGAAGATGCCCTCGTCGTCGCGGTTGACCGTAAGCAGAAGCTTCTCGTTCATGATGATCATCCCCTTGCAGGAGTTTCTCTTCCTGCCCACGGTGTGGGTCTCGAAGGGTATCGTCATATCAGGACACCAGCCCCAGGTACGCTTCTATGATTCTCTTCCCGGCGAACACCGCCGTCATGGATCCCAGGGCCATGAACGGTCCGAATGGTACGGGAACCCTCCTGTTTTTTCCCGTCGCCAGCAGGAATACACCTACGATTCCGCCGGCCAGAAAGGCGAAGAAGAGAGCGACGGCGGTCAACGACGGGCCGAGAAACGCTCCCATCATTCCGGCCAGTTTCACATCACCCCAACCCATTCCCCCCTGGAACTCATCAGTCTGATCTTCGAAACCCTCAGGAGCGATGGTATAGCCCGGTTTTCCCCGCAATGCCAGTTCCGCTCCGGTTCTTATGGCGAGAAACAACAGGAATGCCCCGGCGGCGGCGGCCAGATGGGCCGGCAGACCTCCTCCCCCGGGTAGGAGTGAAAGGACGAGTCCCGCGACCGTACCGCCGATGCTCACCTCGTCCAGAATCAGCCAGTGGTCCATGTCGGTCAGGATCGAGCAGATCATGAGGGAGAGGAAGATACCGTACTTCAGGGAAGTGATCGACGGTCCGAAATTCAGGTACAGACCCAAGAACATGAGTGCCGTGACCAGTTCCACCACTGCGTACCTTACCGAGAAGGAGTTGCCGCAATACCTGCACCTTCCCCGCAGCAGTATCCAGCTGAGGATGGGAACGTTGTCGTACCACTTTATGGAGGTTCCACAGGTAGTGCATCTGCTGGGGGGGCTGACGATGGATTCCCCCCTTGGAATCCTCCAGGCCGCCACGTTGAGAAAACTTCCCACCGAGGCGCCCAACATGAAACTGAAAACGGACCCGAGTACTTTCATTCACGGTCCTTTGCGAGAGGTATACCTTGCATTACATTGCTCGAGTAGTATAATTCTCCAAACTGCAGACAGGGAGTATCGCCCGGCCTCGATGGTTCTAGCACGAGGGTCTGCCGGGTAGTTTTTAGGGTCTGTATCGGGAAGTGGTCCTAGCACTTCCCGGAAATCCATACGATTCTTCGAAGGGAGGAACATGAAATACACACTGCTGTTTGTCGCTATCGTGGCAACGCTTGCTTTTGCCGACGTGGAGATAAAGGGCCTCGGTAAGGTCTGGTTCTACATGTATGGTGAGGAAAATCACGAGCCGGGCAGTACTTTCAGAGCATACAATTCCACCGCCGTCAGCGGCAACGTAACTGAAAACCTTCGTGCCGCGTTCTCCGTAAGTTACAAGTCGTGGAAGTCGGGTGGAACCGTCAGTGTGGGGGATGCCTGCCTTTCCATGAAGGTGATGCCTCAACTCTCCATTACCGCCGGCCAGTTCAAGATCCCCCTGGGATGGGCTTTCAACCGCTCCGGCGGAAAGTTATTCTTCCTGGAGAGGGCAATGGTAACAAAGGTTCCCGAATTCGGTAATTACTCCGGGAAAGACGTGGGAATCAACTTCCACGGTGACTTCGGAACCGTGGGAATGGATCTCGGTTACTTCAACGGTACCGGTATCTACACCGATGCCAGTGATTTGGTAAACAAGGAACTCGTCGGCAGGCTCACCTGTGACCCGGTGGAATGGGTTAAGCTTTCCGCCGGAGTCGGCATGATAGGTCAGCCCGATGTCGAGGATTCCGGCGGTGTGGTGCAGGAAGAATGGTCCGCCATGGGTATCAACGCCTATGCCGTGGCCGACAGGCAACTTTCCGACGATACCAAACTGGTATTCGAGACCGAGTTCTGGCATTTCGGTTACGCCGGACCCGATATCGCAAACGTTCATGAGAAAGCCGGAATGGACATGTACGCCGACCTCGGCGTGAATTTCAGGCTTGACGGAAGTATTTTCTCCGCGGTAATGCCCGCCCTGCGTTACGAATTCTACAGTCCCCAGGAGGCGGTGGCCGCCGGTTCGGGCAGAGCAGAGGATAACGTGACCGTGATGGACTTCTGCCTGAACTGCTACGTTACCCCCGGGAACACCATCCAGGTAGGCGGCAGGAACGTTAGCTACGAGGACGATGACGTGGATGGTTATACCGACATGTACCTCGGCTGGAGACTAAGTTACTAATACGGCTTCGATTTCGCGGAACGTTGGAGGCCCGGGTACCCGGGCCTCCTTTTTTACGAGCCCGCACCGTTGATTGGCGGCTCCATACTACGTGGGAGACACCCGGTTGAGCGGGTTCCCCCACGTTGGACGTACCGGAAAGTCGGAATCTACATGACGCAGACAGGGATTAACGAATGACTGGACTCGTGGAAACCCGCCGGGGACATTCGATCGATTCGTGGTTTAACGGGGGGCCCGATACCCGGGAGATCATCTCAAACGAATTTTCCCGGAATTCAACGATCCGATGGTGTTTGGTAACCCTCGCTCTCGGGGAATGCTTCCGGTTCTTGGTGCGGATTGCGCGAAAATTGTAATCGTATGGCAGGCAGGTTGTTCAAAACGGAACCTGGAAGGATTTGAACATGGCGAGTTACACTGAACCGCCCCCGATGCTGATCGATGAGGAAAAGATCTACAAGGCCGTCATAGTCACGGAGAACGGCGAGATAGAGTTGGAACTCTATCCGCGTTACGCACCCATGACCGTCAACAATTTCGTATTCCTGGCGAAGGAAGGATTCTATGACGGGCTTTCGTTCCACCGGGTGATTCCCGGTTTCGTCATCCAGGGAGGGGATCCCACAGGGACCGGTATGGGCGGACCGGGCTATACTTTCGGTGACGAGATGGAAGGCAATCCGTTGGTTCATGAGACCGGAGCCGTTTCCATGGCCAATTCCGGCCCCGATACCAACGGCAGCCAGTTTTTCATAACCCGTTCTCCGCAGCATCATCTGGACGGTCACCATACCGTTTTCGGCCGGGTGATCAGTGGTCAGGATATCGTGGATTCCATGGTGCAGGGTGAGCGGATACTGAAAGTGCTGATCGGGGAGATACGGGAAGACGGAACGCGGAAAGAATGATGGCGGACAACGAAGAGACCGCCGGAGTATGTCCGGGGGTGATATGGTCATAACCTGCGGATACTACCGTTATCGAAGCCCGGGGAAGGACCGGCTCTCAGGCATGGCCGCCGACCGGTCGCGGGAAGGATTCCACGGGTTAGGGGATTTCCCCGGATATGGATCAGCCGGGAAAAATATGTCCGGGAAAATATGCTGCGACAGCGGTCGTCGTGTATGCGGTTGTTGCGGTGATGAGTAAGCTACGTCAATCCTGGAGCAGCTTCGATATTTCGTCGCTGAGTTCGGACATGTTCCAAACGGGTTTGGAAAAGATTTTCCCGTGAACGCCCGGTATCGCCATGAGTTCCTCGGGAATCTCGGAGGCTTGTGATCCGGTGTAGATTACGTATTTGACCCCGGGCCACTTTGCCGAGGCCTTTCTCAGGAATTCCAAGCCGTCCATTCCCGGCAATCTCAAGTCCACCAGTACTACCGATGGGATTTCCAGTTCCATCTCTTCCAGAGCCTCTTCACCGGTGCCGGCCTGTCGGACGGCGAACCCGCAGTCCTCGAAGTGGAAAGCAATGCTCAGTCTCACCGGTTCCTCGTCATCTAGTATCAGTATCGAGGGTTTTTCATCCATCCGGTATTTCCTCCGACGCCGGAGCCATATCACAAACCGGTTCCCCGCCGCGCTCGATATTGCGGATCCCGTTCCATACCAACGCTTCAATCTTTTCCGGTGAAAGCCGGATTCCGTCGACTTCCTTCATTAGCGCCGGAATCTCTTCCCTGCCCGGAGTGTCGCAAGAACCCTTCCGGGCCGTATCTGACGCCGGTGGAGCCGGGAATGCATCCTCATCATCGTCGATGACCGGAATTTTCCAGCCGATGGGCTTCATCGCCGATCTTCGCTCTGGGTAGTTTGACCGTGAATTTCGTGAAAGATCCGGGCACGGATTCCACCTCCAGTTTCCCTCCATGTTCCTCGGTTATGATGAAGTAGGAGACGGAAAGGCCCAGGCCGGTACCCGTACCCACGTCCTTCGTGGTGAAGAACGGTTCGAATATTCTCCGGCGGACCTCCTCGGAGATGCCCGGGCCGTTGTCTTCGATTTCCACCACGGCATAGTCGTCCTCTTCGTGTATCCCGATGGTGAAGGTCGGCCGCTCCGGCTTCCCCATGTTTTCGTGTGCTTCGTGCATGGCCTCGGTGCCGTTTTTCAGAATGTTGAGGAAAACCTGTTGTATCTTGCTGCGTTCGCAGGGCACAGGTTCCATCTCCGTGTCGTACTTCCTCACTATCCGGACCTGCTTGAAATCGAACTTTTTCTTCAGATCATAATCGTTGCCGGCGAGTTCTATCGTCTGGTCCATCAGTTCCCTCAAGTCGACCGGGGAGGGTGTCGAATCTCCCTTCCTGGCAAAGTTGAGCATGTTTCGAACTATGGTCGCGGCCCTGGTTCCCGATTCGTGGATAAGCTTCAACTGAGTGATGATTCCCCGCTGCTCCAGGAATTTTCTCACCGTTTCCATCGTGGTTCCGGCCCGCCTGGCGGCCTCGTCGTTCCTGGGAGTGTCCATCAGCAGTCTTCTGAGTATGACCTCGGCGTTCTGCATCATGCCCGCCAACGGGTTATTGATCTCGTGAGCCATGCCGGCGGCGAGACCGCCTATGGAGAGCATCTTCTCCGAGAGTACCACCATGTTCTCCATGCGAACCTTTTCGGTTACGTCATCTATCCTTATTACCGCGCCGTCGGTTCCGTGGGTAAGCAGAGGAAATATGGTGACATCTTCCACCATGGTATTCCCGGGATCCGAAATGGTCTGTTTCGGAAGATACTGTATTTTCTTCGTTTTTATACTTTCCTTCGCCAGATCCCCGTACCCGTTCAACCATGGAACCACTTCGGCCAGGGGCTTGCCCATAGCTTTTTTCCCCGATATTCCGGTGCGTTTTTCCGCCTGGGAGTTCCACAGGGTTACGGTGCCGTTTCCGTCTATTCCCATGAGTACGCTGGGCATTGCATCGATGATGTTCTCCAGGTAGCGCCTCAGGTTCAGCAGTTCCCTTTCCATCCTCCTGGTTTCCGTGACGTCCATCATTTCACCAAGGATCAGGCAGTTGCCCTCAGCATCGAGGAAAGAGTCCACGTACACCACCACGTCCCTCGTTTCACCGTCTTTCCTTTGCATTACCAACTTGTAGCTCTTCCTCGGTATCGGACCCTCGCAAGCGTTGCTGGTCCATTCCGACGTAACCCCGGCGCCGCCATCTTCGAAAAGCAATTCGATTTTCATCTCCAGGAGTTCATCCATGTGGTAGCCGGTGAGTCGGCACATGCGGTCGTTGGAGAAAACTATCCCGGAATTCACATTCATCAGGAATATTCCGGCGGGGGCGTTTTCCACCACGGATCTGAAGAGTATCTCACTTTCCCTCAGGCTCCTTTCCGCCCTGCTCCTGTCGGTGATGTCGAAACAGAAGGCCAGAATTTCCGTTATGCTGTCGAACTCGTCGGTCCGGCAGATGGAGTTCCATGAGATGACCCGTTTCTCCCCTGATTTTGTAGTCATGTTCATCTCGAAATCCCTTACGTGTCTTTCGGTGGAGATCCTGGCTATGAGATCCTCGACCCGACCGTGCCCGTCATCTGGGAACAGGGTTTTCCAGCAGTTCCTGCCCGCCAGTTTCCCGGCGGGATACCCCGTGGCTCTTTCACACGCAGGATTCACGAAATTTATCATGCCCTCCGGAGATATGCCGAACACCATTACCGGGGTACTCTCGATTATGCTGGAGGAATAGTCACGCTCTTTTCGCAGAGCGTCTTCGATTTCCTTCAGGCGGGTGATATCAACCAGCATGCCGTTGAATGTCGTGTCTTCCTTTACGGTTTTCGGCATGGCCGCTCCCTTAAGCCACATGATGTCACCGTCGGGTTTTATGAAGCGGAACTCATGTTCCCAGGGTAGCTTTCGGCGGATGGAGTGTTCCATCAGTACCCGGAAAAGCCCCAGGTCATCCGGATGTACTCTTTCCAGGAACCTGTCGAAGAAGCCGTCCAGTTCCGGAGATATTCCCAGGAGATCTCTGATTTTACCCCTGATAAAACGCAGGGAGTAATCATTTTCCGGGGAGACATGGAACTGAAATATCACTCCCGGAACGCTCTCCGTTATATCCAGCACTTTCTGTTCGCTCTCCTGCAGGGCTTCCTGCAGGGCCGTTTCCACGGATATGTCTTTCACCGTGGCCTGTATGAAGTGACCTTCCGGAGTATCGATCCTGGAGAGCAGGACGGTGGAGGGAAAGTTTTCACCTTTGATCTTCTTGTGTGTCCAGTGGAAGAAATAGGAACCGTTTTCCAGGGCTGTTTCTATCATTTCCAGGGCTTTTTCCTTGGAAGGTCGTCCATCGGGCTGATACTCCGGGGAGAGGTTCCACGGGTTGAGGGAGAGGAATTCCTCCCGGGAGCCTATGCCGAAGAGTTCGAAAATGGCGTAATTCCCGGAGGTATAGCGCCAGTCCGGGGGTTCCAGTATCATTACCGCATCCTGCGAGGATTCGAAGAGGGTCCTGTACATCATCTCGGAATGGGCCAGTTTCTTCTCGGAAGAGAGCTTATCCAGGGCGAAGGCTATGTCCATGGCGGCTTCCTGCAGCAGGGAGAGTTCGGTGTCGTCCGGTGGGGCCCGCCAGGCCAGGTCGACATACAGCACTCCCACCACCGGCTCGCCTTGCCTGGGTCTCAGGGGAGTGACTATCCTGGGGTTGAAATCCGGCCCGTGGATTTCCAGGAAACGGCAGTCCTTGCAATATTCAACATCTTGGATGGTTACGAGATTCCCGGTTTCCACCGCCTGGGACATGCAACGGGGGAGTTTTTCAGCGAGAAGTTCCTTCTCCGGGAATGAACTGATACCGGCTTGGGCGAGCTTGGTTACATCGCCCTGTTCGTTTATCAGAGCTATGGCGCAGTCACGGTAACCCCTTGCTTCCAGGAGTATGGAACATGCCTTGTCCGGCAAGACTTCGCCGTCGCTTTCCTGGACTATCATCTGGTTCAGGTTCCTGATGGCGAGAAGTAACGAATTGAGCCTGGCGATCCTCCGGGAGGAATCCTCTTCCTCCGGGATTGCATTTCCGCCGGGGAGATCGGCGACGACGGAAAGAGCGATCCGCATCGCGTCTTTCGTCATTTCGCGGGGCAACTCCAGGAGTCGGAAATTCCCGGAGAAGTCCGACAGACGGTAGAATCCTCCCTCCAGGAGGATCAAGCCCCGGGAGTCGTCGTTCAGGGTCTCGAGGAAAAGTGAAGCCTGCTCCCTGGAATCGGCGAGTATCACCAGCACAGGGGGCGTTCCTCCGGAGGAAGGAACGTACCGCGAAAACCCCGGAAACATTTTTCCGGCGATACTGTAGAACGCTACGTTCATCTCTCCTCCACATTTGGATAGATAACCCGGTTGCGTATCGTTGTAAACCTCGCAAGTCGGGATAAAAAATCATTTCCGGAATTTCCTTTTCAATTCCGACCGGCGGGTATATCTTCCATACTGCAAATTCAGAGAATGGGGGTTCTTATTTGAAACTCACCGGTTATTCGATTTCCAGGCCAGTGGCGGTGACCGTGCTATCCGTGGTGGCGGGAATACTGGGTTCCATCGCCGTTTTCAAGATGCCTGTGGACCTGCTTCCCTCCGTGGAATATCCGCGGCTCACCGTGGAGACGACGTATCCGTCTTCCAGCCCGTTCGAGGTGGAAAGGCTGGTGACGGATCCCCTGGAAAACGCCCTTGCCGGGGTGCGTGGATTGAGGAGTTATTCTTCCAGGTCGTACGGTGACCGGAGCGTCATAACCCTGGAATTCGACTGGGGTATACGTATGGATTTCGCAAGGTTGGAGGTTCGCGAAAAACTCGATATGGCGGCATGGTCCCTTCCCGATGGAGCCGGAAGACCTACCATCATAGATTACGACCCTTCCCGTCGGCCGTTCATGGAGATAGTAATGACCATGGATTCCGGTGACTGGACCGAGGTTACCGACTTCGCCAGGAGAGTGGTGACCACCAGGATAGACCAGGCCGACGGGGTTGCCGGATGCGAGATACAAGGCGAAGCCGAACCGGCGGTATTCGTCCGCCTGAAAGATTGGGTGGTGGAAGAATCGGATCTGGACCCCGCCGCGGTGGCCATGGCCCTGCAGGGTTCGAACGTTTCCATGGCCGGCGGGCTCGTAAGGGATGGGCAGAGGGAGTTTTTCCTGACCCTAGAGGGTGAATTCGTCAACCTGAAGGACGTGGAGAACACCGTTGTCGGTTTGCGGGAGAACACCCCCATCCTTCTTTCCCATGTTGCGGAGGTTTCTTTCGGAGAGATGCCGGTACGGGAACGGGCCAGTTACAACGGAAACCGGTGTCTCATCTTGCGGGTGAGGAAGATGGCCGAGGCCAACACGGTGGATGTGGCTTCCCGGGTCGAGAAACTGGTGGAAGAGTTGAATGGGGAGTACGGGTTTCTTCATCTGGACGTAGTCCAGAATGATGCCGTGTTCATAAAAGATGCGGTGGGGGAAGTAATCGAAGCCCTGGTGCTGGGAGGATTGCTGGCTTTCGGAATACTTTTTCTTTTTCTCAGGGACTGGAGAGGTCCGCTGGTTCTGGGACTTTCCCTTCCCCTCAGTGTTTCCATCGCCCTGTTCATGCTCTTCGCGTCGGGTGTTACTCTCAACATAATGTCCCTGGGTGGACTTGCCCTGGGTACGGGACTGCTGGTGGACAACGCCGTGGTGGTCCTGGAAGCGGTATACAGGCGGAGAGAGCGGGGTGAACGGGGACGGGAGGCCGCCCTGGGAGGTACCGCCGAGGTGGGCAGAGCCATCACGGCCAGTACTCTGACTACGCTGATAGTCTTCTTTCCGGTGGTATACATGGAGGGAGTGGTCAGCCGGCTTTTCCGGGACCAGGCTTTGGCGGTGGGTTTCGCCCTCCTGGCGAGTCTGCTGGTGGCCGTGACCGTGGTGCCGGCCCTGGCGGCGAGAATGAGACGGACCGGTGGATTCGGCGATGTGACCATCGGCATGAAAAGAAGGTACGCCGGTATCCTGCGGAGAGTCCTGGCACGCCCTGTTCTGGTTCTTTCGATGACGGTGGTGCTGTTCGTCTTGTCGGTGATTGCTGGCCTGGGATTGCCGTCACAGCTGTTGCCTGCGACTCCCGTCCACCAGTTGGAGATAGCGTTCTCGGCTCCATTGGGTTCTTCTTTGCGCCAGATCGTGGAACTTTCCGGAGAAGCTTCGGAACTTGCCCTGGAATCGGGAGCGTCGTGGGTTTCAGGTCGTTGCGGAGTTCGTTCTATGGAGGATGCAGATGCCGTTTTGAACGTATGTTACGATTCTCCGGAAGATGCTCTGCCGGCTATGGATGTTTTAAGGGATGCATGGAAAGGGATGTTTGATTTTCCCTTGTCGGTCGGAGAGAGAAAATCGCTCCTTGGAGAGATAATCGGAGGGGGGAATACCTTCACGGTGTTCGTAGAGGGCGACGATGTGGAGATGGACAGGTCGGCTGCCGAGTCTCTTGCATGTGCGATCGTCTCCATGCCCGACGTGGATGCGGCCGAAGTGGGGTACCGACCCGGAAGGCCGGAAATGGTATTCGACCTGGACAGAGAGTTGCTGCAGTTGTACGGGCTCTCCCCCTCGGATGTGGCCGAGTTTGTGGAGAGTCTGTCCAGAGGGATCGTGGCCACCACCTACTACAGGGAGGATGAAAGAATGAACGTCCTTCTGCTTGCAGGTGGAGGGGAAGGTATACCGGTGGATTCGGTGCTCTCCCGGTCAATTCCAACTTCCCGGGGATTGCTTCGGCTTTCGAGGGTCGCCGTACCTGTCGAACGCAGCATTCCAGGTTACGTGGAACATGACCAGGGAAACCGGGCCGTGAGCGTGACCGTTCGCGGTTCGGGCAGCGATCTGGCGGGAGTGTCCGAAAAGGTTCAGGCCTTGGCGGATACCATGTTCAGGAGAATGCCGGTAAGGCTGAGACATGGTGGTCAGGTCGAAGAGATGAAAAAGACCACCGCCGGTCTGATCATGGCTGCGTTGCTTGCGGTCGGCCTTGTGTATGTTTTGCTGGCGGTCCAGTTCGAGTCCTTCAGGGAACCTTTCGTGATAATGTTCACGGTCCCCATGGGTATCATCGGTGTGGTGCTGGGGCTTGCCGTCACCGGTCAGAGCTGGAACGCCCTGTCGGGCATCGGGCTCGTGGTGCTTTCGGGCATAGTAGTCAACGACGGCATACTTCTGGTGGAAAGGATAGGCCAGTTGCGCAGGAAAGGAATGGAACGGTTCGATGCCGTGGTCCGGGCTGGAATGGACAGGTTCAGACCGGTCCTGATGACCACGGTAACCACCGTGCTGGGCCTTCTCCCCATGGCGGTGGGATTCGGTTCCGGATCCAGCCTCCGCCGGCCCCTGGCCGTGGCCGTGATCGGTGGTATAACCGTTGCGACAGCCCTGACCCTGTTCCTCGTTCCGGTCTTGTATTCGGTTCTTTCCGGGAAGAGGTAGGCGTTGTCCCTTCCGGATCAAGTCCTGGAAAGACCCAGGGGAACTCTGGTGGTGTTCGCCGCCCTGCTCTTGGTTGCCGTAATCTCCCTGGGAAGGGTGCCCATAGAAGGTACTCCGGATGCGACCCTGCCCAAGCTCAACGTCTCCATGACATGGCCTGGGGCCGACCCCGAAGTTCTGTGCGAACAGGTGACCCGTCCGGTGGAGGAAGCCGCCCGTGAGATCGACGGAGTAGTCGAGGTTTCGTCCACGTCATGGGCCGGGAGCGCCACCGTCACGGTTTCCTTCGAAAAGGGAACCGACATGGACGTGGCTTCCCTTAAATTGACCGAAAAGCTTTCCTTCTTGAAAGATGAATTGCCTGAAGCGGTATCGGTCTCAAGCATATCGCAGGCCGTTCCCAGGGAGCTGACCGGCGAAGGTTTTCTCGTGTATGCGATAACCGGAGCGGAAAGACCGGTGCTGGGCAAACTGGCGGAAGAGATCGTAATTCCCAGGTTGGAGCGGATTGATGGAGTCAGTTCAGTCATAGTTGAAGGTCTCGGGCGCCGGGAGATAGTAGTGGATCTGGACATGGATGTGCTGCATGCGTACGACCTGACCGTGGCTCAGGTGGCGAACGCCGTGCGTTTCGGGACGTTGGATCGTAACGTGGGAGTAGTGACCGATTCATCCGGCCTGGAAGCGGTGCTCAGAATATCCACCGTTCCCGGTGACGTTACCGGACTTGGAGACATCGTGGTGGCCGGTGGGGCCGGCAGGTTCGTAAAACTTTCCGATGTGGCCGCCAGGATATTCGTGAGTTACGATGCCGGCGGTGAGTACATCTTCAGATACGACGGGATGGACCAGGTATCTTTGCAGGTGGACAGGGCCACATCGAGCAATGCCGTGGCGGTCGCCCGGCGGGTTAAGGGTGTCGTGGAAAATCTGGCGGACGAATTGCCTTCCGGAGTTGAATTGCACCTCATCGAGGATGGAACCAGGGACATAATCGAGGATCTTCGCAACCTTTCCTGGAGAGCGCTGGTGTCATTATGCGCCATATCCGTCATTCTGCTTCTCCTGAATGGAAGTCCTTTTTCGGCTCTCCTTATTCTCAGCTCGATACTTTTTTCGGCGGCACTGTCGGTGACGGCGGTGTTCCTGGCGGGATACAGCATAAACATTCTGACTATCAGTGCCCTGGCTATCGCTTTCGGGCTCCTTGTAGACGGCGCCGTGGTGGTACTGGAGTCGATAGGGTACCATCGCCGTAAGGGTCTTCCTCCCATCGAAGCCGCCCGGATCGGTGCCGAGGAGGTGGCGATACCGATCTTCGGAGGGATACTTACCACCGTTATCGCCCTGGTTCCTCTTCTTACCAGTGAAGGGGTGCTACGTCTTTACTACAAGCCTTTAATGTTTACCATAACGGCGACCTTGGCGGCCTCATACCTGGTGTGTCTCACCCTGGTTCCCTCGGTGGCCGGCCGCTGGCAGTCCGAAAAGTGGTACCGGGAGAGGAAGTGGGACAGGAAGCTGGCGCAATGGATCGCAACTCTTCATCACCGTTCCTGGGTACCCGTGGTGTTTACCGTACTGTTGGTGGCCGGGGCGGTCTGGGTTTTCGTCACGAAGGTGGAAAAAGGTAAGGAGTGGGGTTTCAGCTTCGAATCCGATTACGTAATGGTACGGGTGCAATACCCTCCGGGTACCCCCCGCGATGTAGTGGACAGGATCGCCGGGAAATTCGAGGAAATCCTTGCCGGAAGAGACGGTATCGAATCCACCAGAACCTCCGTAATGGGCGAATCCGCCATCATCTACGCGGTACTCACCGATGATGCTGTGGAAACCGGGTACGGCCTCCGGATAGAGGCCGAGGCCCGGGCGCTGGCGATGTCCCTGGGAGGAATAAAGAGCATATTAGTGAAGGGGATGAATCCGGAACCCTATTGGAGAAGCAACAGTAGTGCGGGAATGATGCAGACCGTGGAGTTCAGGGGATACGACTACAGAGGTTTGAAAAACCTGGCCCTGGCTCTGAAGGAAGTGCTTGAGAAACATCCCAGGGTGGGAGAAGTCAGCGTAAACTGGAATCCGAGGATGCCGGAGCGTAACCAACTGGCTGTGGTCTTCGACAGGATGAAACTCGCCGATTTGGGGGTGAATCCTTACCAGGTGCTTCAAGCTCTCAGACTGGAACTCCCCGGTGGTTACGGGGCTGAGGTGCGGGTGGGCGAGGAAAGCATGGCGATGAGCTTCAGGTTGAACGGCAAGGAAGCTCCCGAACTCGACGGGATCCTGGAAGGCAGGGTGTTCACGAGCGGGGGTGCTATGGAACTGAGGGATCTGGTGGATATCGACACCCTCGAGGTACCGGGTTTAGTGCGCAGGGAGAACGGGGAGTACGTGAGAACGGTGGCCTATTCTTTCCTCGGTGCGGAAAGAATGGCCTATAGGTTCAGGGAATCCCTGCTGGAAAATCTCGAACTCCCCCCCGGATACAGGATTTACGATGAGTCCTACATCCCGTTCTGGCTCCGTGAGAACGACACTGATTTCGATCTTCTCGTGATAATGGCGATACTGGCGGTGTTCGCGGTTACCGCGGTGATATTCGAATCTTTCACGGCGCCGCTTTATATATTGGCCGTCATTCCCATGGCCCTGGTCGGGGTGGTGGCGGGGTACTGGATTTTCCACCGTGTGTTTTCGCCGCAGGCTTACGTTGGAAGCGTGTTCCTGGTTGGAATCGCAGTCAACAATTCCATATTACTGGTAGACAGTTTCCAGAAAAAGAAGAAGGCCGGCATGGAAGTATCCAAAGCGGCGGATCTCGTGGTGGAGGAAAGGCTGAGACCCATACTCCAGACCAGCCTGACCACGGTGATAGGCTTGCTCCCCATGGTCCTGTGGCCTATGAAACAATCGGCCGACCTATGGGAGAATCTGTCATTTACCGTGGTGTGCGGAATGGTGGTGTCGACTCCTCTGGTGCTGATTTCGCTTCCGGCTCTTATGCGGTTGACTACCCGGAAAGGTGATAGCAGATGACGAGAATATTTCTACCGACTATGATTGCCGTTTTCCTCGTCGCCGGCTGCGGAGAGGATACGGATCAGCAGGAACTGGACAGGCTGGAGCCCTCGCCCCTCCCGGTCACCGCGGTTGCTGCGGTGACAGACACCATTTTCCAGGTGGTGGCCGCCACAGGGAGAATTTCCTCCGCCAGGGTACAGGCGCTCACCGCCCAATTGCAGGGCGAGGTCGTACAGGCTCCCGAATGCGTGGGCGCTCCGGTGGAAAAGGGGGAAGTGGTATTCGGGATAGCGTCGGAGGAGAGCGCCTCCAGGCTATCCGCCGCCAATAGTGCTTACCGTAACGCTTTGGTCTTATACGAGTTCGAATGTTCGAACCATAGGGGCGAACTCACCGACGAGGTGAAGGAGATGCTGCGCCGGACCACCGGCCTGGCCGATGCCCGGGTAGCTCTGGAATCCGCCAGGTCGCAATACCGGAATTCCGTCATTACGGCTGGTTTCGACGGAGTGGTTTCCGAGGTTTCCGTAAGAGAAGGCATGATCGTTTATCCGGGCACGAGGTTGGGCAGTGTGATGGATCCGGAAAATATGCAGGTGGAGATATATTTCGACGAACGTGAATTGGCCGATTGCGCTCCGGGGATGCCGGCATTTGTGGAAGTGCCGTCCCTGGATGATTCCACGCTGAAAGGAACCGTCGCATCGGTGTCCCCGGTAATCGACCCAGCCATCAGGGCCGGCAGGGTGGTGGTGAAACTTTCCCGGGTGCCGGGTATCAGGCCCGGGGCCACCGCCAGGGTCGAGGTAGTGACGGAAATCCATTCCGATTGCCTGGTGATTCCGGTGGAGGCCGTACTGATCAGGGATGATCGCGATGTGGTATTCGTTATCCGGGATGGGAAGACCGACTGGAGGTACGTAACTCTCGGACCCCGCGGGAGGGGTCTGGTTGCGGTGAAAGACGGTCTGGAACCCGGCGAGTTGGTGATAACTTCGGGGCACTATTCACTGGCCCACGATGCTCCAGTGGTAGTGGTTGACTAAACCCGGTCCCGGGATCCGGTTCACTGCCTGTTTTTCACCAGCCTTATCGCTTCGCCGGACCTTATCACTGCCGAGTCGGGGCAGGAAAGGACGTTGCAGAAGGCTATGGCCTGGTGCGGATCCCTCCTGGGGTAGAGGTATGCGAGCACGGTGACTGCGTCTTCCCGGCAGGAGCAATTGGATAGTACATCGAGCCTGACGCCGCAGTGGGGACATGAGAAGATCAGGGGTTCGTCGGGGTTCACTTCGCCTTCCACGGACAGGTAGGCCGTATCGCCCAGTACCGGGGAAACCGCAAGAAGTCCCTGTCCGCCTTTTTTGTCCTCGAACGACACCACTATGGCCGGGAAACCGGATACGATACGGTTTACATCCACCAGGTTGTGGCCTTCGGGGCAGTATACCGCGTTCACAACCACCGGGGCCTTGATTGCGACTTCTTCATGGGGCCTGCTCGGTTCCGGTATATTCAGTCTGCCGCTGCTGTCGAACATTTTTCCGGTCATGGTGATCCTCCCGGGACATCAAGATATTCACGATATATTACTTCTGCGGTTGCATTGCAGTCGGAACGGTGCCGTCGCCTTTTAATTATGACTCGAGAATTTTCGATTTGCCAGTGATGATCATCAACGTGAGAGGAAGTTAGACGTGATTCGAAGACATGGTGTATGGATCCCGCTGCTCACCGCTTTGGCGGTGTTTCTTGCTGCCGGGTGTGGCGGAGGGGGATCTCCGGGAACCCGTAACGGTGCCGGGGAAGACGGCACGGACATTGTTCACGTGGAATCCGAAAATGCCGGGGACTTGATACCGAGAGAGGTTCTCTTCGGAAATCCCGAGCGGGTGAACCCCCAGGTATCCCCCGACGGAAGGTTACTTGCGTACATAGCCCCGGTGGACAGCGTACTGAACCTGTGGCTCATGGAAATCGACGGATCCGGGCCCAGGCAACTCACTTTCGACGAAGGCAGGGGTATAAGAGATTACTTCTGGGCCTACGACGGCGTTCACATACTTTACATGCAGGACCGGGCCGGGGAAGAGAATACGCATGTATACAGGTTGAACATCGAGACCGGGGAGATCACGGACCTTACTCCGTTCGATGATGTGAAGGCTTACGTAAGCGCTGTCGACGAAGACCATCCTCAAACGATCCTGGTGGAAATGAACAGGAATGATCCCATGTTCTTCGATGTTTACTCGTGTGACCTCGAAACCGGCGAACTTACCATCATACAGGAGAATCCCGGCATGTCGGACGACGGCGAAATGGTCCTGGGGTACCTGGCGGACCGGGATCTTCAGGTCAGAGGCATGGTCGTGATAAACCCCGATGACGGTACCGTCAGGTTCCTGGTCAGGAAAACCCCCGGGTCGGAGTGGGAGGAGTTGTTCAGTTTTTCTCCACTGGATACGGTCATGCCGATAAGATTCAGTGAGGACGGTAAGGGACTTTACTATCAGTCGAACGTGGGTTCCAATACCGTGGGTCTCATGTACATCAACCTGGAGACCGGCGAAATTACCGAGATCGCCCGGGATTCAATCGCCGACGTCAGCGGGGTTATCTTCAATCCCGTTTCCGGGAAACCCAGGGCGGTGGTGTTCTACTACCTGAGAAGAAACGTCCTGGTACTGGATCCGGATGTCGAGGATGATTACGAGTTCCTGGAGACGTTCCATCCCGGTGATTTCAGCGTGGTATCCCACGATCTTGCCGACAGTACCTGGGTGGTGGCGTACTACACGCCCCGCAATCCCGCCACTTATTACCTGTACCATCGATCCGCCGGTGAAATGACGTTTCTGTTCGACGCGGTGCCTTCCCTTGCCGATTACAGCCTGGCTGAGGTGGAGCCGGTGGTGATAAAAGCCGCAGACGGGTGGCCCCTTCCCAGTTACCTGACCCTTCCCTCCAGGGGAGAGAAACCCTATCCCATGGTCCTTTTCGTGCATGGCGGACCCTGGTCCAGGGACTACTACGGTTACAATCCCTTCGTTCAATTGCTGGCCGATCGGGGTTTCGCCGTTCTGCAGGTGAATTTCAGGGGCTCCATGGGTTTCGGCAAGGAACATCTCAACGCGGGAAACAAGGAGTGGGGCGGACTTATGCAGGATGATCTCACCGATGCCGTGAAATGGGCGATAAGGGAGGGTATCGCCGATCCGGACAGGATAGTCATAATGGGAGGATCCTACGGGGGATATGCCACTCTGGCCGGCGTAACCTTCACCCCCGATTTGTACTGCGCCGGAGTAGACTTCTTCGGTCCTTCCGACCTCGTGACGTTCAGAAAGAGCGTTCCTCCATACTGGAGACCACTGGATGCCCTCATGGATGTACGCATTGGTAGTCTCGAGGAGGATTCTCTGATGCTGGAAGAGCGTTCGCCCCTGAATCATGTGGAGAACATAAAGGTTCCCATGCTCATAGTGCAGGGAGCTAACGATCCGAGAGTGGTCCAGGCCGAGTCCGACCAGATAGTTGAAGCCCTGAGAGAAAACGGCAACGAGGTTTGCTACCTGGTGTACCTGGACGAGGGACATGGATTCGCCCTGGAGGCGAACCGGCTGGAATTCGCAGGAAGGGTGGAGGAGTTCTTATACAATCATGTTCCCGGTGTCGAGTGCCGGAAGTACGAAGCCGTACCCAACTCGACGGTCCGGGTGCAGTGATCGCCGGGTGAAAAAAGAAGCGGTGGAGGCATACGCCTCCACCGCCGCGCATCAATATGCCCTGGCCAGTATGACCTTAGTATTGGTTTTCCTGCCGGTCATGATACATTTTCCCGTCTCGCCGGATTGTTCGAGGGGAATGCAGCGGACCGTGGCCTTGGTTTCCTCCTGGAGACGAGCTTCCTCTTCCGGGCCGCCGTCCCACCAGGCGTCGTAGAATCCCGGTTTTTCGGCAATCGAAGCCTTGAACTCCCCGAAGTCTTTCACTTCGTAGGTTCTTGACTCCATCTTTTCCCGGGCTTCCCGTAACATTTCCCGTTGTATCCTCTGCAGTATCTCCGGGATCTTTTCGGCTACGGAATCAATGGGGATAGTGGATTTTCCCTCCCTGCCCGGCCTGTTCCTGGGGCTGAGGGTCACCACGCCGTTTTCCAGGTCCCTGGGGCCTATCTCCATCCTTACCGGAACTCCGCGGATTTCCCAGTGGTTGAACTTGAACCCGGGACTTACCCCTTCCCTGAGGTCCAACTCGGTACGTACGTTCATACTCAGCAGTTCGTCCCGGATACGCCGGGATATTTCCATGATCCGGGATTCTTCCCCGTTTCCTCCCGGGATGGGGACTATGACCACCTGGACCGGTGCGAGTTTCGGAGGCAGCCTGAGTCCGTTTTCGTCGCCGTGAACCATTATCACTCCACCCACCAGCCTTGTCGATACTCCCCAGCTGGTCTGGTGTACGTACTGCTGACGGTTGTTTCCGTCGAGGTAAACGGTATTGAAGGCCTTGGCAAAATTGGTGCCCAGGTAATGGCTCGTTCCGCTTTGAAGCGCCCACCCGTTTCCCATCATCGCTTCTATGGTGTAGCTGTCGACGGCTCCCGCGAATTTTTCCCTTTCGGTTTTCCGTCCCGGGATTACCGGTATTGCGGCCACCTCCTCGGCGAACTTGGTATACACCTTGAGCATGCGCAGGGCTTCCGTCCTGGCCTCTTCCTCCGTGGCGTGGGCCGTGTGCCCTTCCTGCCACAGGAACTCGGTGGTTCTCAGGAATGCCCTGGGTCTCATCTCCCACCTGACGACGTTTGCCCACTGGTTGAGCAGCATGGGAAGATCCCTGTAACTGTTTATCCATTTGGAGAACATGTGATTGATGATGGTTTCGGAGGTTGGACGCACCACGAGGGGTTCGTCCAGTTCCTTCCCTCCTCCATGGGTTACCACCGCCAGTTCGGGCGCAAAGCCCTCTACGTGTTCGGCCTCCTTGTTTATGAAACTCTGGGGTATGAAGAGGGGAAAGTAGGCGTTGCTGTGACCGGTCTCCTTGAAACGTCGGTCAAGGTCTTCCTTTATTCGTTCCCAGATGGCGTAACCGTAAGGTCTTATTATCATGCAGCCCCTTACCGGGGCGGAGTCGGCCAGTTCCGCTTCCCTGATGACGTCCTGATACCACCTGGCGAAATCCTTTTCCGGGTTAGTAATATTTCTAGCCATTATACTGCGCTTTCTGTTTTGATTTTTAAGTGAACCGCAGCCTGAAAACTAATCGTTTATCGTCCATGTTCCAAGTGTTCCACCGGGTTTCCGGGCGAGGGGCGGAATTGCGGCGTGATCTGTCTTCTGTTCGTTTCGTATTTGACAGTTAACGGCGATGTTGTTAGCTTTCATTGCAAAGGGGGTCGATTGCCGAGAGTGGCAAAAGGAAACGATGAAGGCGGCGCCCCGGTATCCTGCAGATGCGTGACTCTCTTATGGGTAGACAGAAGCAATGCCGGGCCGTGATAAGTCCTTTACCCCTTGTACCGAGGCATTACTCGGCAAATCGGCCCCCACGATCATAATAACGCATGCGGTGAATCTTTTTCTTTATGGTAGGGGTGAACCGGTTGGCTCCCATCTCGATCTTTCCTTCTGTAAAGGACAGAAGTTACCGCTTCATCCTGACGCTTTCGTTTCTTTATACCATGGTGTCCCTGCTGGTGCCGGCCTTCAGGCTGGTCCCCCGGTTCCCGGTTCCCGTTTTTACCTTCCTGCTGGGATATGGCCTTTACAGGGCTTCCTTCATACCGGAGAAGCTGAAAGCCTGGGTATTCTACGTTATTCTGGTGATGTCTTATTGGCAACTCAGGTTCATCGTCTCCACCAATTTCCATGATTTTCACGGTTCCGAGGTGGTGGCGCTGGAGAAGAAAATTTTCGGATGTCTGCCTAATGCCTGGCTGCAGGATAGATTGTACAAAGGGCATACTTCGTGGTTCGAGTACATCTTTGCCGTTTTCCATGGTTCTCTTTTCGTTATCCCGGTGGGTTTCGCGCTGCTCATGCAATGGAAGCGGGGTACCAATCGTATGAAGAGAACGGCGGCGGCCCTTTCTTTCCTGGCTCTTGCCGGCTATTCCACTTATATCCTTTATCCCCTGACTCCGCCATGGATGGCGGCCCTGGAGAGATTGATCCCCCCGCTGGAAAGGATCACGATGAGGGCTCTGTGTTCGATGACCCCGGAAGGGACCGTTTCGCTTTTCAGTCCCAGTCCCAGGGGCGCCATGCCGTCTCTTCATTCCGGCGTTCCTATACTGGTACTGATAATGGCCTTCAAGGAATTCGGCCGAAAGGCCTGGTTGTTTTTTCCCGTGGTGGCGGGAATATGTTTCGAAGTGGTGTACGGAGCCGAACATTACGTTGTAGACGTTATGGCTGGATTGCTCTACGCCGTGATCGCTTACGTGTTGGTGTACGTGATTCTTTTTCCCGACCGGGTAGTGGATGGTAATGGAGGTTTGAATTCATGAGCGGAGGAATTCCTGCCATTGCGGAGAAGAAGCACAGGGGAGAGAAGATAGTAGCCCTTACCGCATACGACTACGTGACGGCGATCCTGGAGGAGCGGGCCGGGGTGGATCTTATCCTGGTGGGCGATTCCATCGGCATGGCTGTTCTCGGAGAGGAGACGACTCTTACGGTAGGCATGGAAGTGATGGTGGCCCACACGAGGGCCGTCCGCCTAGGGGCGCCGGAGACGGTGGTGGTGGGTGACATGCCTTTCGGTTCGTACGAACCCTCGGATGCCGCGGCGGTGAAGAACGCCGTTCGCTTTCTCGCTGAAGGAGGGGCCGACGCGGTTAAATTGGAAGGCGGCAATGACGCCATGGTTTCCAGGGTGAGGGCCATAGTCGATTCCGGTATTCCGGTTATGGGTCATGTGGGCCTTCTCCCACAATCCATAAGGAAGACGGGGGGATACAGGGTAGTGAAGAATCGGGAGCGTGACGCCGTTTTGCGCGAAGCTGAAGCCCTGCAGGACGCCGGGATATTCGCCTTGGTGCTGGAGGGCATGGAAGAGAGCCTGGCGGCGGAACTCACTTCGGTCCTGAAGGTACCCACGATAGGGATAGGGGCCGGCAGGTACACCGACGGCCAGATCCTGGTGGTCAACGACATTCTCGGGTTGTCTCCGGGATTTATGCCGAGGTTCGTCAAGCGTTACGGGGATGTTTCCCCGGTCATGGAGGAAGCGTTCGAGAATTACGTAACGGAGGTTCGGAAAGGAATCTTCCCGGATGAGAAACACGTGTACGGATCCGGGGTGATGAAATGAAGATTCTCGTGGTAGGAGGAGGAGGAAGGGAACACGCCCTTACATGGGCTCTCGCCGGAAATGGTGTCGACAAACTGATTTGTGCGCCTGGCAATCCGGGTATGGAAAACCTGGCCGAAACATTTCCGGTCGGAGCTTCCGACGTGGAAGGATTGGTACGACTTGCATCGGAGCAGGAGGTCGACCTGGTAGTCGTTGGTCCCGAAGCCCCCTTGGTTGAAGGCCTGGCCGACAGGATGCGGGAAAAGGGGATTCCCTGTTTCGGCCCGGGCAAGAGCGGTGCACGCCTGGAGAGCAGCAAGTGGTTCGCGAAGGAGATAATGAAGGCGGCGGGTGTTCCCACAGCGAGTGGAGAGATTTTCCGGGACATGAATTCCGCCCTGGAATACATGGGGAGCAGGGCGGATGAATATGTCATCAAGGCGGATGGTCTGGCCGCCGGCAAGGGTGTTTTCCTGCCGGTAAACCGTGGCGAGGCCGAGGAAGTCCTGGAAAAGCTCTTCTCGGGTCTGCTGGGCAGGTCAGGAATGAGCGTGGTGGTGGAACGCAGGCTGGTTGGCAGGGAGGTGAGTATACTCGGTATCTGCAGCGGTACCCGGTGTGTGCTGCTTCCACCGAGCAGGGATCACAAGAGACTGGGCGAAGGTGATACGGGACCCAACACCGGGGGAATGGGAGCCATTTGTCCTCCCGGGAACCTGGGAGAAGATTTCATGGTCCGGGTAAAGCGGACGATAATGGAGCCGGTTCTCGAGGAGTTGGCTTCCAGGGGCATCGAGTACGCCGGCGTGCTTTATGCGGGTCTTATGCTGACCGATGAAGGTCCCAAGGTACTGGAGTTCAATGTAAGGTTCGGTGATCCGGAAACCCAGACCGTTCTGCCTTTGGTGAAGTCCGATTTGACCAATCTGTGTATGGCGGCCGCCACGGGGGAATCTCTGCCCCGGGATATCGTCGTCCGGGAGGGGGCCGGTACCTGCGTGGTGATGGCCTCGGGCGGATATCCGTTCTCGTACCGTAAGGGTTATCCGATCAGCGGTGTGGAAGATGTTTCCGATGCCTTGGTGTTCCATGCCGGCACCGCGGTGGAAGACGGACGGTTGGTCACCGCGGGGGGCAGGGTACTCAGTGTCGTCGCAGTGGCGCCCACCCTTGAAGAATCCACCGCAAAAGCGTACCGGGAACTGGATAAGATAAGTTTTGAAAACAGCTATCATCGCAGAGATATCGGAGGTTGAGATGAGCCTTGTGGGCATACTTATGGGCAGTGAGAGCGACCGGGCCACGATGCGAAAAACCGCCGACGTTCTGGACGAACTCGGCATATCCTATGAGATACACGTCATGTCCGCGCATAGGACTCCGGCAAAGGTCGCTGAATTCGCTTCCGGCGCCGCCGGCAGAGGGCTCAAGGTCATAATAGCCGGGGCGGGTTTGGCGGCTCACCTGGCGGGGGCGGTCGCCGCCAACACCATCCTTCCCGTGATAGGAGTTCCCATGGCCGCCGGACCGCTGAACGGGTTGGACGCCTTGCTTTCCACTGTCCAGATGCCCAAGGGGATACCGGTGGCCACGGTTGCCATAGGTTCCCACGGCGCCCGGAACGCCGCTTATCTGGCTGCCCAGGTGATAGCTCTGGGTGACAAGGTGATCGCCGGGAAACTCGAGGAGCTTCGTGGCCGTTGAAGGCGTAATCAGACTGGATATCAACGACCGTATTGCAACGGCCCGGGCCGCCGCCGAAGCAACTGCAGTGGTGATGAAAGGCGGCGTGGTTCTTTATCCCTCGGATACCGTTTACGGGTTGCTTTGCAGATCCGACCATCGGAATTCCGTGGAAAGGGTGCGACGGATGAAGGGTTACGATGAAGAAAGGCCCTTTATCCTCCTGGTGGGCGGACCGGAGATGGCCGGATCGCTGGCCGACTGCAGCGATCCGGAGATTGCCGGAATAATGGAGACCCGGTGGCCCGGAAGGCTTACCATTGTATTACCGGCCCTTTCCCGATGTCCTCCCTGGGTAATGTCCCCGGATGGAGAAGTGGCCCTCAGAGCCCCTGACCACGAGTTGAGCAGGATGATCCTGGAGAATTGCGGAATACCGCTGGTTTCCACCAGCGCCAACATGGCCGGCGACCGGACCTGCCTCGATTTCAGTGAAATTCCCCGGTCGATAACCGGTGCCGTGGATCTTGCGGTGGATGCGGGTATGCTTCCTTTCTCCCGTCCGTCCACGATTATAAAGTTACTGAGGGGACGATAGTTAATCGTCGGAGCCGTTTCGCAGCCCCAGACCGTATAGAATGGTTTTGAACAAGCTGGGAGGGTGCATGAGGATGTTGGAATACGCCTGGTTGGCCAGGGGGCAATAGCATTCGCCCCGTTTAATGGATTTCCTGACCCTCTCGGCGTTACCGGAATTCCAGATGCTCCGGAAATCTCCGTCGACGCCCACTCTGCCCATCTCTCCGCGGTACGCCAGTACGGCACAGGGCCAGATTCCGCCGTCGGAGTTGACATGCACGTTCAATATACCGGCGTAGCAAGGTATAACCTGTTCCTTGCGCTCCAGGATCTTCACAACAAGGTCGTAGTAGACCAGGCGCAAGGCTGTGGTCATCCGGGGCAGTAATCTCATTCCCTTCATCCTCTTGAAGACGGCATCCTTGAAGACCTTCATGATTTCCCCGTACTTGTCTCCCGCGGGAGTTATTCCGGAGCCCACGTTGAAGAATTCCTCTCTCTCCTCGGCTATTTCGTTGATGTAGGTGTCCACTCCCAGGTTTTCGGTGAATTCTATTATCTCGGCAAGCCTGTCATAGTTGTACTTGGATATAACCGTACCCACTCCCACGTGGAGGTTGGGATGTTCCGATCTCAGTCGTTCAAGACCACGCAATGTTTCCATCAGCCGCTCGAAGTTTCCGGGGACCCCCCTTATCCTGTCGTGCAGGTCCCCCACTCCGTCGAAAGAAGGCTTTATGCTCAGCACCGTTCCAGGTGTTTCACGGTGTATGACTGCCAGTATTTCTTCCGTGAGTTTCAGGATTCTTTCCGGAGCCAGCGCGTTGGTGGGTATGTGGACCACCGCCGGGGTCATAAACCTGCATGCGAGGCCTATTATCTCGGGTAGGTCCTTCCTGAGAAAAGGTTCTCCCCCCGAAACATTGAAGAAGTAAGTCCATCCGATGGAGCGGAAGAGACTTTCCACGGTTTCCAGGTCGATGTCTTCACCGGGGTCGTGTTTCCAGATGAAACAAGTCTTGCATTTGGATTGACATCTCCTGGTGACTGAAAAGGTGACGTTTATGGGATCCGGAAGCCTGGAGGAAAGGCCCTGCATGACCAGCCGGCCCCTGGCCAGGTTGATTGAGAGCCGCAGGAACTGTTTCAGGTGGTTCACCCGTCACCCCGCCTTTTTCTTCCGGGCGTACAGCACGTCTGCGAGTATCGCCGATGCGGCGGCCATCAGCCCCGCCAGGGATATGAAGAATCCGACGGTCACGTCTCCCGAATCGAACAGGAAACTCACGGTGTGTTCTCCGGGAGAAAGGCGCACCGCCCTTTGCCAGTGATTGGCCCGGAGTATCTTACCCGGATTTCCGTCGACGAGGACTTTCCAGCGTGGGTACCAGGTGTCCGCGAGCACCAGGATACCTTCGGATGGATTAACGGTTTCTATGACCACGTTGCAGGGTTCGTCGACGACTATTTCAGCTATGGCCGCACCGGTATCCAGGTTGGATGGAAGGTCCGGATTTTCGTACAGTACCGTGGTTTCCCGGGGGTCCAGGCCTGCGGCGAGGAGTTTCATGCATTCTTCTCCGGACAGCTTCGTCCACGAAGAGGCGAAGAAAGTTCTGGGAAGCGGGTGGAGTGGGAGAAGTTCGGCCAGAGTGTCCGCCATGGACGGGGACTCCGATGCCGCTTCCTCGAGTACCAGGGTGCGGAAGTCGTCGTAGGGCAGGTATCCCTGTCGTGTCTGCAGGACGGTGAAAGCCGTCTGTCCGTATGATGTTACCCCTCCCGCGGAAATCATGTTCTGCAGGTCCCGGGTCACTTCGGGTTTCGCCGCATGGTAACCTGAGACGGACATTATACCGGCGGCGGAGAACCTGTTGCCGCCGGGAAGCAATCTTCCGTCTCCCACCATGTCTTTCAGGTCGGAGGGGACTTCCAGTATCCTTTCCACACTGGTTTCATGGAGGAAGAACTGGAAATTTCTGTTGACGGGTATCGTCTCCAAGGCGGCGAGTATCGCCACTGCGGTCCCTGCTAAGGTTAAAGATATCCTGCGCCGGGAGTGAAGATGGACTATGCCGGCCAGTACCAGGGCGGCGGCCGCTGCTTTTACGAAATCCGGGGCCGCCATGTCCACCCGCCGGTTCACCAGCGCCCGGAAACCCCCGGCGCCGGGATGACCCGCGAGGTTCCACCATCCGGACTGCAGGCCGGGAAGGAGCGTATCTGAAAAGAGGAAAAGGAGAAGGCAGATGCCGGCAAAGCCCAGGATCACCCTTATGAAACGTTTCCGGGGAAAATCCTCGTCTCGGAAAAGCGCATCGAATCCCGGTCCGGCTGAAAGCGCCAGGGCGGACGTGGTCAGAAAAGCGGCCATGTGGGGAGCCCTGAGCTTTCTCATGATGGGTATCGCCTTGTACAGCAGGCCGAATATGGGGGTATAACCTCCCCATGAGACCACCAGGCCCGTCAGGCACATGGCCGCCAAGGGAAGCCTGTATTTTTTCGGGGCACCCGTGAAAGCCGCCGCCGCGAGAATGAAGAAAATCACCCCTACGAATTCGCTGCTCAGCCTCAATCCCAGTCTTCCGAAGTAGGTGGGAAGACCGGAGACCGTACTGTCCGGAAACCCGTGCCTGTAGCCGAAGAGATGGGGGAAAAGCATGGTAAGGGACTCCTCGGGAGGCAGGGAGTAGCTCTGGGCCGTTTCCAGCGGAAGATCGTCTCCCCTGGTGGAATACCCGGAGAAATGATAACCGGGGAGAAGTTGCACGGCACCCACCGCGATTCCCAATAACACCGCCGACAGGATGCCGATCACCGCCCTTGTCGCATTCCTTGAAATGGCGCCGCCGGTGGTGAACGCCCTGAAGCCCATCCATATTGTCGCCGCAGTAGTTGAGTAAATAAACATTTGGGGATGGCTGGCCAGTGCCTGCATTCCCAGGGCGAGACCTCCGTAGGCCGGGTATCTGTAGCGACCCGTCTTCATCCACATTTCGGAGGAGTACAGGAGCAGAGGCAGGTAACTCCAGCATATGATCTTGCTGCCGTGCCCCGCATAGAAAAGGGTATTGCTCCACGCGGTGGTTGCAAAGGCGAGGCTTCCTACGATACTTCCCCACTTGCCCACCCCCATGGAACGCATGAACAACCAGGCGAATATCCCGCCCAGGAACATGTGCATGGGAAATATGAATCTGACCACCGCGCCGGTTCCGGCGGCCAGGAGCAACAGTCCTCTGGGGAGATAGAATATCGGGGCGGAGAACGATGAGTAGAAGGGTATTCCACAGAAGATATAAGGGTTCCAGTGAGGCAGATCGCCGTTCCTTATGGATTCCTCGGTGAATTTCAGGAAGGGATAACCCTGGGCGGTGGTATCGCTCAGTTCTCCTCCGGGAAGACGTGAGGAAGTGAATACGGTGGAATAGGTCCAGAATACCGCCGGGACCAGGAAGAACAGGAGGGTGTACTTTTTAAGGATCCCCGGAATCATCGGCTCCTCCTCCCGTGTCCGGAACGCCGGTAGTCCCGGTGGTTCCCGTAAGAGCGAAAGATAATTCAACCAGTGATAATATCAAACGTTGCCCACCGGCGGCCACCAGCACCGGCCCGGTATAACCTGCCGGGGCGACCATCGCGGTGAGTACGGCTTCTCTGACTCCTATTCCCCCCGGAACCAGGAAAATGACATAGCCGGCCAGCCATGATACGGGAGCCGCCGCGAGGCATGTGAAAAATCCGACGCCCGGGATTCCGAATCCCAGGAGCCAGAGATACAGTACGATTCCCCTGGTCCACCACAGGAGGGCGTACAGCAGCAGTAGACGCAGGGATGTGGCCCTGTCCGGAAGGGGGAGATCATCCGGGGATTTACCGTACTTGAAGGCATAGAGCTTTCTCTGGATGGGTCTGAGGAACGGTATTACGAGAATGGAAATACCCGCAGCCGCAACGGCCTTCATGGCGGGGCCGGTGAAAGAGGTTCCACCGGAGAGAAGAGCGGCTGGTACCGTGGCCAGTCCCGCCCCGGCAGCGGTGTAGAGCAATTCGAGGAATGGAACCATAGTGGAACGGTATCCCGACAAACCTTTCCCCTTGAGGAAGGCCGCCCTTCCTGCGAAGAGCCAGACTTTACCGGGAAGGTACCTGCCCAGCTGGCTGGTGAACCATGCCCTTCTCAGGCCGGGAGCGGACGTGTCGCTCCCCGCCCTTTTTGCCAGGATCGTCCATCCAACCGGGGTGAAACGGTAAGATACGACGAGAATTACCGTGGAGAGCAGGAGATATTCCCATTTGATGTTCCAGTCGAAGGAATCCAGCTGCCGGAACCATGTTTCTCCGTGGTGCGCCACCACCCAGGCCGCCGGCAACGCCAGGAGGAGCAGCAGTACCGTCGCCGCTCTTCCGTGTTTCCTTCCACCGCCGCTCAACGCAGGAGCCCCTTCTCCATGTACCACGCCACGGTTTCCTTCAACCCATTGCGGATGGACCACCGGGGTTCGAATCCGGCATTCCTCGCTTTTTCTATGGAAACGTAATGATCATTCCCCAAGAGTTTCAAGCGACTCTCGGAAAGTGCCCGGGGGCAAAGTGGACCCAGGTGGAGGAACAGCGCGAAAAACCACCCTGGAAAGGGAACGGGAAGCACCTTCCGGTTGACGGTCCCGGCCGCCGCGGTGACCAGTTCCCGCACCGTAACCGTTTCGGGGCCGCCCACGTTATAGAGCCCCCCATTGAGGATTCCTCCGGGCAGGGATTCTTTCACCGCGGAACATACGTCATCCACGTAAGTGGGCCGGATAACTCCTCCGTTCCTTCCCACAAGCGGAAAAATTCCTGAAAAGGCCCGCCTGAAAAGAGGTAACTTATGCAAGTCTCCGGGACCGTAGACGAAGTCCGGCCGGAGTATCGTGGCCCCGCCGCCGGCGAGCCCCGGATGTTCGGCCACCGCCCGTTCCCCTTCCGCTTTGGTTCGTTCGTAATCCCCCCATGGATCATATTCCATGTTCTCGTCGGCACGGGCGACGAGCCCGGTCACTCCCGGTGTGCTCATGTGCACGAGGTGGATTCCCCGGGAAGCGCAGAGATCGGCGAGCATGGATGGGAGAACGGCGTTGGCGTTGTACATCTCATCGTAATCAACGTTCGCCCCTCCCAATCGCCCGGCGGCGTTCACCACTACCTGGAAATCACCGGTAACGTCACCGGGATTCAGGTTTCCATCCCTGGACCTTACGTGCGAGGTGACATCGTGGCCGGATGCATCAAGGCCGGCCGCCACTCTGGATCCTATGAATCCCCCGGCTCCGGTCACCAGTATTTTCATTCCAGGGCTTTCATCAATGCTCGGAGGTATTCGTCCCATCCCAAGGACGACGCTTTTTTCGCCACCCTGGCCTTGGTGTCGGGGTCCGAGATGAGTTTCAGAGAATCCATTACGGCGTTTGCGAGACTTCCCGGTGAACCTGGCTTCGCCAGGAAACCCGTGGAACCTTCGTCCACGAGTTCGGGAAGACCTCCCACCCTGGTCAGTACCATGACTTTTCCAAAGGAAAGGGCCACCTGGGCGACACCGCTCTGGGACGCCTGCCTGTAGGGGAGCACCACGACGTCGGCCGCTTCGAAGAAGAGATGGACGTCGTCGTCGGGGATGAACCTGTCGATCCATCTCACCCTTGAAGCCAGTTCCGGCGAGGCTATCTCTTTAGCCGTTTCTTCCCTGCCGGAGTAGCTTTCTCCTACGATCAGCAGGTTCACTTCGTCCGGCAGGAGTTTCATCGCGGCAAGGAGATCCGGTATTCCCTTGTAGGACCGTACCAGCCCGAAGAACAGCAGAAGCACGGTATCCTCACCATACCCGAGGCGCATTCTGGCTTCCCGCCTTCCCATTCCCGGACGACCGTACTGGTTGTACACCGGGTGATAGAGCTTCAGAATCCGCGTATCCGGTCCCAGTCTTTCGAACGATTCCACCTCGGTTTCGCTGTGTACCACGGCGAGTTCCATTTTTCCGAAAAACCTGCCTGCGAGAAGGGAGGAAAAGGGAAAAGGTTCATGAGGAAGCACATTGTGACACACGGCTGCCGCGGGTATGTCCCCCGGCAGCGAGGCTATGAGCGAGGGCGCGAAGAAGGGATGCCACCATTGAACTATCAGCCTGTCCGGATTCATGTCCTCTATGGTGCGCCTGGCCTCCATCCAGGCCAGGGGGTTGCATGAATCGATCAAGCCGTGCGTTTCCTCGTGGTTGGTTTCCGCCTCCGGTTCCAACTGGGTGGTTCCGGGGAAAAGTAGAGAGGGGTACAGCCTGTTGAAGGATATTCTCAGGAGTTCGTGATGAGGGAAGAGCCTCCCAAGGGTTACGGACAGCATATGGCCGAACTGGGCTATTCCGCCCCTGTAGGGAGGGAACGGACCTACAAGGGCTATCTTCATCTTTCCAGGGATTCCGTCTTCTCCCGGATTCGGAAGGAAGGCCTCTTCGAGAGTTTCAGCATCATTTCGCCAAGGAGGCCCAGCGATATGAATTGCATGCCCACCACCATCAGGAGAATGCCCAGGAGCAGCAACGGCCTTCCTCCGATGGATTCACCGCCGAACCACAGGAAAGTCAGGTATGCCGATACGGCGAAACCCGCCAGGAAGAGTACGGTACCGATACCCCCGAAGAAATGAAGAGGCCGGTACGAGTACCTGTTGAGGAAAAGTACGGTGAGCAAGTCGGAGAAACCTCTGAAAAATCGGGCCGGTCCGTACTTGGTCCGACCGTATTTCCTGGGACGGTGATTCACAACCTTTTCGCCTATCCTGAAGCCGTTTTGTGCCGCGAGCACCGGGGTATAGCGATGCATCTCGCCGTAGAGCTCGAGGCTTTTGGCGACGTTTCCGCGGTACACCTTCAGACCGCAGTTGAAGTCGTGCAGCCTGACCCCGGTGGTCAACCTCACCGCCAGGTTGAACAGCTTGGAAGGAAGCCTTTTGCCTATTGGATCCTTCCTTTGTTTCTTCCATCCGCTAACCAGGTCCAGACCTTTCTCTTCCATCATTGCGATCATGAGAGGTATTTCCCCGGGGTCGTCCTGCAGGTCCGCATCCAGGGTGGCGACAAATTCTCCGGCGGCTTCCCGGAAGCCCGCCGCGAGTGCCGCGGCCTTTCCGCAATTTACGCTGAAGCGCAGTCCCTTCACACCGGATGTATCGGACAGGGAGCGGATGATGCTCCATGAATCGTCGGTACTTCCGTCATCCACGATTATCACCTCGAAGGGAACTCCGGTCAGGGCTTCTTTGATCTCGGAGACCAACTCCGGCAGGCTTTTGCTTTCGTTGAAAGCGGGTATCACCACGGAGACACGTATTCCGGTCTTTCCTTCACCAGACATCGGTACCAGTTTCCTCCGTTTCCCGGTACGTCAGAAGTTCCGGTATTCCCGTATCACCGGGAACCCTGCAATATGTAAACCTCGTGAGCCAGTCGCCCAGTGAAACATACAACCCGTCACCGGTATCGACTACGGCGTCGATGTGGGTATGACCGGTCACAATTACCTGGTAACCTTCTTCAGTACGCCGTTCAGCCCATTCCAGCAGTTTCTCGGGCAGCTCGTCCAGTTGCCTGTGCAGCATTCTCTTGCTGGTATCCGAGAACCTTCTTGCAAGCCGGATGCCAAGGTCGGGATGAAGTAACCGGAAGCAGAGGTTTGCGATGCGGGAACGGAGAATCGGTTTGATAAGTCTGTAACCCGTATCCCCGGCACCGAGCCCGTCACCGTGGGCCAGGAGATAGGATCTTCCGCCGAAGTTCGTGGAAACCGTGGTATTCCCGTGGACCACGGCGCCCGTAGACTCGATGAAATATCTACCCACCCAGAAATCATGGTTTCCGGGAATGAAATGAACCTTCCAGCCGGTCCGGCTCAGGTGTTTTATGGAGCAAACGGTGGTTTCGTGGCCCGCCGGCACCACCGAGCCGTATTCGAACCAGAAATCGAAAAGGTCGCCGAGTATCCATAGCTCCCCGGGTTCTGTCATCGAGGACAACATTCCCAGGAAATTCAGGAACCTGGTTCTTCCCGGGTGTTCCTCGGGGTCGGGAAACAGGTGCACGTCACTTACGAGGAACCTGTCCATCATTCCTCCGGAGAATCGGTATCCAGCAGTCGTTTCGGAGCGCCGAAGCCGCTTTCATGCACCGGCTTTCCGCCGGGACGGAGAAGAACCGCATGCGGAAGGATGCCCGTGTCGACAAGCCGCATGGCCTCCGAGTCGGCCAGGTACACGGTAAGGGAGACGTCCATTCCGTTTACCACTAATTGGGCATGGTTCCTGGCATTTCTGTCCGGTTGCACCGGTACGGGTATCACCGTGGAATCGAGCGAGGCCAGGAAAGCCAGGTCTTCCTTCATGTCCGGGTATCCGTCCAGGGGAAGCCAGTAATAGAGGAGCACGGCGGTTCCCGGGGACAGGGCGAGGGTGTCTTCCGTGGGTGACAGTATGATGCCGGGAACCTCCACGGCGCTTGGAGCGGTCGGCTGGATCGCCGTGCTTTCCTGCTCGTTACCGTTTCGGCAGCCGGTTGCTGCGAAGACGGCGGCCAGCAGGATCAGGGTCGGTCTCGAAATCATGTCATTCCTCCATTCCGCCGTTTCCGGAGATCGCACGGAAAGTCCTTACCGGCCACGATGAAGTATTTCCGGCGGATATCAGGGCTGCAAATCCGCCGGGAATGGGGTGAACCAAGGCCCGGATGTCGCCGGTGGTGAGACTCTCTCTTCCCGGAGGAGACATTCCGGGCGTGTTGACCAGTAGGAGTACGTCCCCGAAAACCGTGTCCCTGACGGTGAAGAATTCAAGAGGGTAGATGCGATGCGTACCTGCGAGAAGAGGTTCTTCGGTCGGTACTGCAGGCAGCCCCGGCGTGTCGTCCGGATCTCCTTCCACTAAAGCGAGTGCGTAACCGTGTTCCAGCACCGTTTCAATACGGTACATCGTTGAGACGGATCCTCCGAAAAGAAACGGCATGGCGGCGAGAAGGAGCAGGGCGACGGACAAGGCCGCCGAAAAGCCCCGGAACCGGTTTCTTCCCACTGTTTCAGGCATCCGCCAGCATTTCACGGACCACCCGATGCAGTTCGGGGGGCGCATCATGGTTCATGGTGTTCTCCAGGGCCGTCCTTATTTTTTTTATCTGACGCAAGAATCTTCTGCAGGCTGCGCATCCGTCCAGATGTTCCATAAGAGATTCCCGGTGGTTCGCGGACAGCTCGCCGGATACGTAGTCGTGAAGATGGCGAAGGACTTCCTCGCAATTCATCCTACCTAGTCCTCCTTCGATGCGGTGTTCTTCCATTCCGCCAGCATGTTCCTCAGTATCATCCTTCCGCGGTGTATCCTGGACCTCACGGTACCTATGGGTACACCGAGTATCATTGATATGTCGGCATACGAGAACCCTTGGATGTCGCACAGTACCACGGCCTCCCTGAACTCGACGGGAAGAGTGTTGATGGCTCTCACAATGTCTTCCCGGAGCAGCCGGTCGAACAGTCTGGCGCTTGGATCCGTCTTCGTCTTTTCGAATCCGATCATGTCGGTACCGGCCATCTGGTCGATCCATTCCCCGACGTTTCCCTCGTTTTTCCTGTTTTTCCTGCGGAGTTTGTTCAGAAAGAGGTTCCGCATTATCGTGAAAAGCCATGCCCCGGCATTGGTACCAAGGGAGTACTGCATTTCGGATTTCAAAGCGTTGAGGTACGTGTCCTGAACCAGGTCGAATGCATCGTCTCTGTCGGATGTGAGGTGTATGGCGTAACTGTACAGCCTGTCCAGATGGCTGAGAACTTCCTTTTCGAATTTCTTTCTTCGTTCGTCCTTCATGGAAACTCCAACCGGAATACATTCATCAGGTTGAATACTACAACCCTGTACCTGCGTATGCCAACTACCACAACTTGTAGTGGTTTCCACTTGTCAAGGGCACAAAATATTGATAATCTACCCTTAACGGATCGAAACATGGATTGTAGCGGTCCGACCACTGTTGATATGCTTTTTATTCGATATTACCCGGGTTTTTCTTGTGGAACAGGCGGATTCGGAGGGTGTCCAATTGGAAGATTACGATTACAAGAATGACCTTTTCGAGGGTACGTTCAGGGAGGAGGCGGCGTCGGCCCCGGATGAAGAGCCGCCGAAGGGCGGTATTGGCGATCTCGTGGAGCCGGAATTCTCCGGGAACGCGGAAAAGGTGCTGAGGAAAAGGTACCTCAAGAAATCCCCGTCCGGGGAGATTCTGGAGACTCCCGGCGACATGCTCCTCAGGGTGGCCGAGGCGGTGGCATCGGCCGAGGAGAGGTTTGACGGTAACGTTGAAGCCTTCACCGTAAAATTTTACAACATGATGGCCAGGAAAGAGTTCCTGCCTAATTCTCCCACCCTCATGAATGCCGGGAGAGAACTGGCACAGCTTTCCGCCTGTTTCGTGCTTCCTGTGGAAGATAACATGGAGAGCATCTTCACGGCGGTGAAGAACACGGCGCTTATACACAAGAGCGGCGGAGGAACGGGTTTCTCCTTTTCGAGGATAAGACCGGCCAACGATATAGTCATGTCCACAAAGGGAGTTTCCAGCGGTCCGATCTCTTTCATGACGGTATTCGATCAGGCCACGGAGACCGTGAAACAGGGCGGGGTCAGGAGAGGGGCCAACATGGCGGTCCTCAGAGTGGATCACCCGGATATAGAAAAATTCATCCATGTAAAGCGAAACATGACCAGGCTCAATAATTTCAATCTTTCCGTGGCGGCTACCGACGAGTTTATGGATGCCGTGGAGAGGGGTACGACGTACGACTTGGTGAACCCGAGAAACGGGAAGGTGACGGGCACCAGGAATGCCGGGGAAATATTCGATCTTATAGTGGATTCCGCCTGGAGTTCCGGGGAACCGGGACTGATATTCATAGACCGGATGAACGATGCCAATCCCACGCCCCACGTGGGACGTATAGAGGCCACCAATCCGTGCGGAGAGCAGCCCCTGCTCCCGTACGAGGCTTGCAACCTGGGTTCGGTGAACGTTTCGACCATGGTCGTGAGGAATGTTTCAGACGGTTGTGACGTGGACTGGCTCAAGCTGGAGCGGACCGTGAGGCTGGCGGTGCGCTTCCTGGACGATGTTATAGAGATCAACAGGTACCCGTTGCCCGAGATAGAGGAGGTAGTTGCCGGTAACAGGAAGATAGGTTTGGGGGTTATGGGATTCGCCGACCTCCTTTTCAAATTGAAGATTCCCTACGACTCCGAGGAGGCCCTCCTGTTTGCCGAGAAGCTCATGAGTTTTATAGCCGACAAGGCCAGGAAGACCAGCATGGAACTGGCCCGCGAAAGAGGAGCTTTTCCCAATTTCGCCGGCAGTGTCTACGATCGCAGGAACATGCCTCCACTGAGGAATGCCACCGTTACCACCATAGCTCCGACCGGTTCCATAAGCATACTTGCCGGCTGCTCGGGAGGGATAGAGCCGGTGTTCGCCCTGGCATTTTCCAGGCGGAACCTCCTGGATCGGGGCGACGAGTTGCACGAGGTGGTGCCCGAGTTCGGCAGAGTGGCCCGCGAAGATGGGTTTTACGGCGAGGAGGTGTTGGCGAAGGTCGCCGAGAAGGGTTCGTGTCAGGGAATAGAGGAAATCCCCGAGGATGTGCGGAGAGTCTTCGTCACTTCCCACGATATCTCACCGGCATACCACGTGAGAATGCAGGCGGCCTTTCAGAAGTATACCGACAACGCGGTGTCCAAGACGGTCAACCTACCGGAAAACGCTTCCAGACAGAACGTCGCGGAAGTCTTCAAACTGGCCAGGAGGCTTGGCTGCAAGGGGATAACCGTGTACAGGGACAAGAGCAGGGACAAGCAGGTTCTGAATCTCCTCCGGTCGCGGGAGGCGGAAGAGGCGACCGACCGGGCGCTTTCGCCGGCACATATAGGCCCCAGGGACCGGGGCGATGTGACATCGGGAATCACCAAGAGAATAAGAACGGGATGCGGAAAGCTGTATGTTACTATAAACAGGGACAAGAGCGGTCCTGTGGAGCTTTTCTCGCAGATGGGTAAAGCCGGGGGTTGCGCGGCCAGCCAGTCGGAAGCCATAAGCAGGTTGGTTTCACTGGCTTTGCGGTCCAACATCAAACCCGAGGCCATCGTCAAGGAGCTTAAGGGAATAAGTTGTCACAGGATTGTTTGGCAGGGAGGCAACAGGGTGCTTTCCTGTGCCGACGCCATAGGTCAGACCATCGAGTGGTACATTATGGAAAGGTTGGACGGGCATCCCGGCGAAGGCGGTTCCATGGCGGTCCGGTCGGTGGAACCGGTACATGACGGGGAAACCCGCGGGAGAAGCATTGAATCTTCCGAACCCGATGATGTGGTAGAAAATCTGGCCGGAGCCTGTCCCATGTGCGGCGGTCCGCTGAAATACGAATCGGGATGCGTGGCTTGCGCCCTGAACTGTGGTTACTCGGAATGCGGCTGACTTGCTTACAGGCCCCGGTATTCATTAGACTTGCCTCCCGTGACGTTAAACTTGTCGGAGGTGCACGAGTGGAGAAAGTCGTAAAAGACATCGAAAAGGGCCAGGACTTGATCAGGATTGAACTCTCGGAGTTCAGAGGAAAGCAGTACGTCGGGGCCCGCATTTATTACATGAACGATAAGGGGGACTGGAAGCCCACCCGAAAGGGTTTCACCCTTGTTCCGGAAAAGATGGAGGAAGTCCGCGACGCCATCAATGAAGCACTGCAGGAGTTGGACGGGCAGGTCACTTCAGATTGAACGAATGCGGTAACAGTTCTTCCAGGGTGAATGTCTCCATGGAGTCCCCGGTGGCAACGATCACTTCCATTCCGCCGGGGCAGAACTCGGACAGGACCTGTCTGCAGGCGCCGCATGGGAAGGGTTTCCCGTCCGGAGAATAAACCAGTAATCTGCGGAAGTCCGAGCCTCCTTCGGCTACGGCCCTGAAAACCGCTGATCGTTCTGCGCACATACTGAGACCGAACGAGGCGTTTTCCACGTTTACTCCGCCGTAGAGGTTTCCATGGCGATCTTCCAGTATCGCCGCCACACTGAACCCGGAGTAAGGGGAATGGCTCCTGTGCACGATGTCCCTGGCGGCGTCCAGCAGGTTATCGATTTTCATGGATCAGAAGGTCTTTTCTATGAACGTCAGGGCACGCAGCTTGTCGTCGGCATCTCTCAATCTCAGTGAGATGACTTCCGAGAAGGCCTTGAGCACCGCCATGCCGACGCGGGGATATTCGTTCATTATTCTCGACACGTCGGAGTACCGGAACCCGGCCAGTTCCACGTCGGTGTGTGCGAACACCGATGCGCTTCTCTTCTTCCTGTCCAGCAGCACCATTTCACCGAAGAAATCCCCGGGTTTGAGTATGCCCAGGATTTGCTCGATGTTCTCGAAGGCGTGCTTGGTGACCCTGACCTTGCCGGAAAGAATCAGGAACAGTTGTTCCCCCGGATCGTTTTCCCTGATTATCAGGCCGTTTGATGAGATTCTCACGAGTGAAGCGGTGTCCAGGAAGAAAGACAGTTCTTCCGGGTTCAACGTTTTGAAAAGGTATGCGGACCTGAATACCCGGAGGTGTTCGGGAGTGAACGATGGGTTCATGCCCGGTTCCTTTCGTACCTGAGCCGCAAGGGCACCTCAGTCCGATTCCACGAAAATCGTTTTTTCGTTCTCATATACCACTTGCCCGGGCTTTCCTTTGCGGATCCTTCTGACATACCGTACCATAGTATAATCAACAGGAACCACTCCGGAGGAGATCCTGCTGTTCCTGGCGGCTTCCAGTGCCGCTTTTATGATGATGCTTCGCGGGGGAGGATCCTTTCTGCCGTCCATCTTGAGTACCACGTGCGCCCCGGCCACGCCGCGTGCATGGAACCAGAGATCTCCTTTCCGGGCAAGCCTGAAGGTAATCTCGTCGTTCTGATGTGCATTTTTCCCCACGTAACAACGCCAGCCTTCCCCCAGGTCCTTCGCTGTAGGTGTGTTCCGCGCATCCTCCCGGGAGGTTCTTTCCTTTCGGAAGCGTGACAGCAACTCCCCGAGTTCATCGGGATTCATCCTCTCCAGGTTTTCCAGGGTGGTACGCACGAATTCGAGTTCCCGCTCGGTGCCGGCCAGTGATTTTTCCAGGTGTTTCCTCTCGATATGACTGTTGGATGCTTTCCTGAAGAAATAAGACGCGTTGGATACCAGTGACCTGGATGGCTTTAAGGGTATTACGTGTATTTTACCCTCCCAGTCCGTGAGTTCTATTTTTTCGAGACCCTTCCGGGAACCGTTGCCCATGGACAGCAACAGGTTTCCCCATGTGCGGTAGATTTCCGGAGGAACCAGTCTCCGGAGAGCGGAATCCATCTTGCTCTTCCTGTTTTCCAGGTTGACTTTCTTCTTTTCCAGGAGACTTTTCAACTCGTTCAACCTGTCGGATCTGAAATCGGGTATGGTTCCGTAAGCCGGGGGAGCCAGGGGATCGGGAATAGGTCTGCCGGGACCGAGTTTCACCGGGAGAGGTCCGTCGGGTCCGAGCCATGGGCGGAACCTGCCCTCCAGGAGTCTTTTCTCAAATTCGGCCGTTACCCGGAGAACATCGGTGGCGGAAGCCTCCGCTTCACGGAGCAAGGCTCCGGCCGTGACCGGTCCCACTCCCTCCATCGTGCGATAGAGTGCTTCGACGGGATTCCCTTCCTTCAGTGCCGCGGCGAGTTCTCCGCCTGTCAGCCAGGAACCCAGGAGCAGGCCCGATGACGGCGGTTTTACGTACAAGGCGCCGGGTACGATGGTTCTGTACCTGTTGAGACTCGGAGGGACCCTCCGGGTGCAGTCCAGTATTCTTCCGTCACGAACTCTCGTCAGTATGAGATTGGCGTTCCTGCCGGCGGCTTCGAATACCAGGCGGAAATCGGAAGAGGCGTAAACCGACCCGGGTTCGAATATCAATTCCATTACCCTGTCCGTTCCCTGTTGTGATACGGCACGTACCACGGCCCCCTTCAGCAGGTTAGTGAATCTCCCGGGAGCCGGGGCCGCCGACCCTGGTGATTCCTTCTCCCACCAGAGGGAGGGTGCGGAGGTTCTTGCATCGAGGACCAGGGTTCCCGTGTCGAAGTGAAGTGCCATGCCCCCCCGGAAGGGTACATCCACTTCGATGCACTTCCTTTCCAGAACGAGATCCGTAAGGGGTGGAATCATGGCGGACAGGTAGACGCCTTCCAACGGTCACCTCCATGTGGGCCGTAGTTATGCCTGGTCTTCTCTATATATACTCGTTACAATCGGCGTATTGATACGGTTCACCCGCTCGCGGAGGAGAGACATGAGATCCATGACCGGTTTCGGCCGGGCCGTCGGAGGCGGTGCCGGTTTCGACCTCGCCGTAGAGGCTAAGTCTGTGAATCAGCGTAACCTCAAGATCTCGGTGAACCTCCCGGAGAGGTTGATCATGGCTGAGCCCGTGGTCAGGGAGGAGATACGCGGAAGGTTTACCAGGGGTCATATCAGGGTTGACGTGCGGTTGGAACTGCACGGTTCCCCGGGTGGAAGGCCGGTACTCGATACCGCTGTAGCCAACGCTTACCTGGAGGCGGCGGAGAAGCTGAAATCGGAAATGGGACTTTCAGGAGAGGTATCGGTACAGGCGCTCCTGGGTCTTCCGGGGATGATGTACAGGGATGATCCGGAGGTGGACGGAGAAGAACTCATGAGTGTATTCCGGGACGTTATGGCACGAGCCCTGACGTTGCTGGATGACAGCAGGGCCAGGGAGGGCGGCGATCTGGCCGTGCTGGTTGTGAACATGCTGGAGACGATAAGAAACTTCGCGGCTCCGGTAGTGGCCGTACAGAGAGCTTCGGTGGAACGAAGGTTTGAAAGAATGAAGGAAAGGGTGGCGGAGCTGGTTTCCAACGTGGAATTGGATGATGACAGGCTTTTGCAGGAACTTGCCGTTATGGTGGACAGGAGCGACATCACCGAGGAGGCTCAGAGGTTGATCAGCCACGTGGAACACGCTATCGGAATATCGTCCGGGTCGGGCGGGGCCGTAGGAAGAAAACTGGAGTTCATATTACAGGAGATGCACAGGGAACTCAATACCATGGGTGCGAAGGTGGATGACAGTGGCCTCGCCGCCGAGATAGTGGAGATGAAAAGCCTGCTGGCGTCCGTCAGGGAGCAGGTGGCCAATGTCGAATAACGGCAGGGGAAGATTATTCGTGCTGGCCGGGCCTTCCGGATCCGGAAAGACCACGTTGGCAAGACACCTGGTCGAGACGTTCCGGGAAGCGGTCTTTTCCGTATCGGCTACCACGAGGCCCATTAGGAAAGGTGAACGGGAAAACGTCGACTATCTGTTCATGAACGAGAGTGAATTCCGGAGGAAGGTGGAGGAGGGTTTCTTCCTGGAACATGCGGAGGTGCACGGTAATCTTTATGGTACTCCCCGCCGGGAGGTGATCCGGGAGCTGGAAGCTGGCAGGAGCGTGATCCTGGACATCGACGTCCGGGGCGCTCTCTCGGTAAAGAAGTTGTTCCCGCGGGCGGAGTTGATTTTCATCCTTCCTCCCGGCCGTGACGTACTGATCCGGCGCTTGAAGGCTAGGAACACCGACGGAGACCGGAACCTGGAGGTAAGGCTAGAGACGGCGACCTGGGAAGTGAAGTGGATAGGATACTTTGATTTCTTTCTCAGGAATGACGATCTGGAGGATTCCAGGAAGAAAATAGAAGCCATCTTTCTGGGAGCGTCGATGAAACTCGACGGTATACCGTTTCCCGGGGAGATATTGGAAATGGTTCCCGGCGGCCTGACCGGTCTTGGATATTGGAAGGGGAAAAGGGTTGTAGTGACTTCCGGTCCCACGAGGGAACCCATCGACTCGGTAAGGTTCATTTCCAACAGGTCCGGCGGGCTGATGGGAAGGAGTTTGGCCCGTGCCTTCAGGGATGCCGGTTCGGAGGTGATAGAAGTTTCGGGACCGTCCGCCGTTCTCCCCGCCTGGGGTGTTGCCACGGTGAACGTGGAGACCGCAGAGGAAATGCTTGATGCATTGCTGAAGGTGGTACCCGGGGCGGATCTCCTGGTGATGTCCGCCGCCGTTTCCGATTTCAGACCGGTTGAGGTCGTCAGCGGAAAACTGGCAAGATCCGGAAGCCTCGTGGTAAAGATGGAAGCTACTCCGGACATCATTATCTCCCTCGGAGAGAAAGTGGAGACCATGTGTCCGGTCCTTGCTTTCGCTCTGGAATATGGATCCGATGGAGTGGAGAAGGCATGGAAAAAACTGAAGCGAAAAGGGGCGGAGGCGGTTTTCTACAATCCCGGTGACGTCATGGGCGCCGGCATGGAGTCGGGTGCCAACGAGGGCGAACTGCTGTTTTCCGATGGCTCCTCCATGAAAGTGAACAGGGCTTCCAAGAGATATGTAGCCATGGTAATCGCCTCGGCCATGGGTGATTACATGCGAAGAAAGGACGATTCGTGAAGGATGATGAGAAAAGGGGACGGGGCCGGCACGATCCTCTTTGGAATTCGGTATCCAGTTTCGGTATCGATGAGTTGTTCGTATTGCCGGAATGGATCGCCGATTCCCCCGGTGAATCCGGAGATGAAGGAGGTGAGGGGAAGACCGGGGAGGTGGCGGCTCGCCTGGCATCACTGGTGAAAAAGGTGGGAGACTGCAAGGGATGCCGACTACACGAAAAAAGGAATAAGATAGTATTCGGTGACGGCAACCCGGCCTCCGGCATACTCTTCATAGGTGAGGGTCCCGGAGCGAACGAAGACAAACAAGGCAAGCCTTTCGTCGGAAGAGCGGGGCAGTTGCTGGATAAGATACTGGCTTCTATAGACCTGGACAGGAGCAAGGTCTACATAACCAACATCGTCAAGTGCAGGCCTCCCAATAACAGGACGCCTTCCAACGACGAAGTTGCCTCGTGCTGGTGGATATTGGAGGAACAGATAAAGATAATGGCCCCCGACATCATAGTGACTCTTGGCGCTCCCGCCGGCAGAGCGTTGCTGGGCAGTACCGACGGTATCGGAAAGTTGAGGGGTACGGTGCACCGGCGCGACGGGATACCGGTTATCCCCACCTACCACCCGGCAGCGCTCCTGAGGACCGGCGCTCTCAAGCGGCCGGTATGGGAAGACATGAAGATGCTCAGGAGAATGCTCGACGAATTGGGGCTTCCGAGACGGGAAGGAGAACAGTGACCGCCGAGGCCGGCCACAGGCCCCCGTGCAGCCTTGATGCGGAACGAAGCGTTCTTGGCGCCATGCTGCTCGACCAGGAACTGGCGACGGTTTCCCTGGACTCTCTCCGGGCCTCCGATTTCTTCGACAGGAAACACAGGCTCATCTTCCAGGCGTGCAGGGACCTGGATACGAGAAACAGCGTGATGGACATGGTTACGGTTTCCGAGGAACTATCCAGGAAGAAACAACTGGAAGAGGCCGGCGGTGTGGAATACCTGGCGGCTCTGACGGATGAGATTCCGCTGCTGTCGAACGTTCTGGAATACTCGAAAATAATCAGGGAGAAAGCGATGTTGCGGGAGTTGGTGAAAGCCAGCAGGGAAAACATCAACGAGGTATTCGAGGGGACCGATGAGCCACGGGTGGTGATGGACAGGGCGGCCGGACGTGTTATGGCGATACTCGAATCCAGGGCATCCGGAGAATTCAAAACCATCTCGGAATTGGTTCCGAAGGCTATCGAGGAAATAGAGCTGCTCAGGAACACGAAAGGTTACGTAACGGGGCTTCCTACCGGATTTAAGACCCTGGATAAGCTCACCACGGGTTTCCATCCCGGAGAGCTCATAATACTCGCCGCAAGGCCATCGGTGGGGAAGACCAGCATGGCGCTTAACATGGCTACCCACGTGGCGAGGGAGACCGGTCGCGCCGTGGCCATATTCAGCTTGGAGATGTCCGCCGATAAATTGAGTACCAGGATGCTTTGCGCGGATGCCCACGTGGGTTTGCAGGCGATAATCGAGGGTACGCTGGCCCCCAAGTTCATGTACGAATTGCAGGAGGCTGCGGACAGGCTCCAGAGATTGGGAATCTTCATAGACGACAAGGCCGGTCTCAGTCCTTCCGAGATAAGGGCGAAAGTCAGGAGCCTTAAGCGGAGGGAAGACCTGTGCATGGTTTTCGTGGACTACCTGCAGTTGATGAGGTGTGATGGGAAGGCGGAGAACAGGCAGCAGGAGATAGCAAAAATTTCGGGAGACCTGAAGTCATTGGCCAAGGAGATGAACATCCCGGTCATGGCCCTGTCCCAACTCAGCAGGATGGCCGAGAAGAGAGGCGGTCCGCCGCAACTCAGCGACTTGCGGGAGAGCGGTGCCATCGAGCAGGATGCGGATCTGGTGCTTTTCATACACCAGCCTTCCCGCTATCCGGAGCAGGGAGATGACGATATCCCGGTGGATTACCGCTACAAGGACATCATTCTTAAGATAGGCAAGCAGAGGAACGGGCCCATCGGAGAGATAAGGCTTAAATTCTGGACGGAAGTAACCAAGTTTTTCCCCGATGACGGTGACGCGGGAGAGCTGTGACATGGCGAAGAAGAAAACGATTTTCTTCTGCAGCGAGTGTGGCGGCGAATCTTCCGGGTGGTCGGGCAGATGTCCCCATTGCGGAACATGGAATACCATGGTGGAGGAGACGATTGAAAGCCGGTTCTCCTCCCCTTCCGGGTCCCGGTCGGGGAAGGCCGCATCTCCCGTTCCACTCGATGGAATTCCCCTTTCCACGGGTGAAAGGATAACCTGCGGCATGGAGGAATTCGACAGGGTCATGGGTGGAGGAATACTCAGGGGTTCGGTGAACCTGGTGGGAGGCGAGCCCGGAATAGGCAAAAGCACTCTCATGATACAAATTTCCGCCCGCCTGGCCGACAGGGGCGAGAGGGTTCTTTACGCCACCGGAGAAGAGTCGCCAGGCCAGGTGGCCGGCAGGGCGAACAGGACGGGTTCGGTAAGGAAAGGCGTGGAAGTGCTGGCCGCAACGGAACTGGAAACCGTATTGCCCGGCATGAAGAGGACCGGGTGCTCGGTACTGGTGGTGGATTCGATCCAAACCCTTTTTTCGGTTGAACTTTCGTCGGCGCCCGGGTCCGTTTCGCAGGTCAGACATTGTACTTCCCGGCTGGTGCGGGTGTGCAAGGAACAAGGCATTACCGCCTTCATCGTCGGTCATGTCACCAAGTCGGGGGCGATGGCGGGTCCCAAGGTCCTGGAACATCTCGTGGATTCGGTCATATACTTCGAGGACGGTGGTGACAGGGTATACAGGCTGGTGAGAGCGGTCAAGAACAGGTTCGGATCAACGAACGAGTTGGGTGTTTTCGAGATGACCTCCACCGGGCTCAGGAGTGTGAGCGAAGTTTCAGGCTACTTTCTGAGGCGGGAAGACGCCGGCCGGCCCGGTACCGTGATAACGGTGGTGATGGAAGGAACGAGACCGTTCCTGGTGGAAGTGCAGGCCCTGACAAGCACAACGAGATACGGGTACCCTCAGCGGAGCGTCAACGGGCTGGATCAGCGAAGGCTGCCCATGTTGCTGGCGGTTCTCGAGAAAAGGTGTGGAATGGACCTGGGGAACCAGGATGTATACGTGAACGTGGCGGGGGGAGTGAACCTCGCCGACCGGGGAGCCGACATGGCCGTGTGCCTGGCGGTGGCTTCGAGCCGGCTCGACAAACCGGTTAGGAGAGGAGTTGTCGTATGTGCCGAGGTGGGTCTCGGTGGAGAACTGAGACCCGTGACCCGTTTTGACTCCAGGCTGAAAGAAGTTCTGGGTCTGGGATTCGAGACCCTTGCCGGCGCGGCGGATGATGCCGGGAGTGTCGGCGGCGGAACGGAGGGCTACGGAAATTTGATCGATTCTATGGAAGGCCTCCTTTCCGGGAAAAAAGATGAAAAGGGAGGAGATTGGTTATGAAAATTTCGGGCTGGGAAGTACGCATTATTTTCATTCTCGTACTTGGCCTGCTGGGAACATTCGCTTTCAACGATTTCACACCTTCACCGCTTTGCGGATTGACGGGATTGGGCATAGCCGTGATCGCGGTGATTTTGCAGATGATGTTCGTCAAGGTGCCCATGGACGAATTGGTGTATGCGACAGTGGGAGCCGTCATAGGACTGGTGGCCGGTATACTCGTACTTACCGCGTTGAGGCTCGCCGGGGTTTCCCGGGATGCCGGAAATGTCACTCCCCTCGTAATGATTCCTTTCGCCCTCTCTTACGTGTTTGCCCACGTGGCTTACATAAAGGGGAAGAAGACCGGGCTTCTCAAGGTACGTGAAGAAACGGAAACGGTCTCCGCCATGCCGATGGTGGTGGACATTTCCGCCATGATAGACGGCAGGATAGCGGATCTGGTCTTGGCCGGCCTGGTGAGGGGTCCGTTCATAGTCGCTTCGAACATGAAGACCCGCCTGACGGAAATGATCGAATCCGGTGATATCATCGAAAGGGGAAGAGGCAAGCGCGGTCTTGAGACCCTGGAGAGGTTGGAGGAAGCGGCCGGCGATTCGGGGGGGATCGAATTCAGGGATTTCGGCAAGGCCGA